>QDKV01005406.1_pt1 | contig 241864 bp, 286 predicted proteins | sample 1861101 | NCBI WGS metagenome assembly QDKV01 (sample SAMN04275158, study PRJNA302643) | Fungus metagenome, whole genome shotgun sequencing project. | isolation source: fruitbody | host: Mallocybe terrigena | place: Sweden | collected 2013
AGTCTCTGTGAAGGAATATCGAGATATTTTTCTGGTATGAGTGGATTTGAAGGCACTTTTTGCGCATCTGGTGGCACATGTTTCGCCATTCCTTCCAAAGAAGTCCACAGATTGCTATTGGTGAAAATATGGGAGGGAATAACGACGCGTGTCCCAACGTGTAAATCGTAACCAATCAAAAGGCTTTCGCCCTCTCCGAACCAGGGCGCGTTGAAGTAGATGGGAAATGGGAAAGACAGAGCGGAAATTCGAATTGAGAGTCGAGTCCGAGGTAGCATCACGTGACCGACACTTAATCTTATCTGCGTGACTAGTAATGACTCTTCCCCGACGTTCATCAATGTTGCAATCCGTTCAGATCTGTGAGTACAAAACAAAGTATAAATTATTATGCTGAGACTTTCCATTTCCTATTCAAGCCCAGTTTGTTGGATTCTTTATCTAAGGTAAACTAGCCTTGAGCTTATTTCATTTCGCTGTCTAGTCACTTTGCCGACGCTGTTATACCCTTTATTACAGTCACCATATACAGCGAGAATTCTATTATCCACGTGCGGGGCTTGAAACATCATTTAAGCGCCCTACGTCTGCTCTATATAAACCCGCATCGCCCCAAAGTCGTCTTAACCCTCATCCAACTCTACACACACCATGTCTCTTCCTCCATTGCCTCCGATCGAAGGAAACTATGATCTGATCCTTGATGTTCATACGCACAAGAATCTCCGCCCTTATACCCCGCAAAACGATACTTATGGCAGTGTCGATCGGCTCGCAGCGCTTGGATCTCAAGTACTCAACATGGTTGTGACCAATCATTTCTTTCTCTTTCAACCCCTACTTCCTGCGGGGGAAATCGGAGTAAGTTAAGATTTCTCCGTGGTGAGTCTTGTCTTGACTCTTTTTCGCAGTTAAGGAGGGAGCAGTACACATCACCTGCCATGCTCGATAGCTGGCTTACTAGTTACAACCTTAAAGAGAGGCTTCGTGTCCCACCTGACCAGAGTGACGCCATTCTTGGAGATCTAAATGTATGTATTGAATCATCTTTTCGCAAGTCGGGATTGATATCATTATTGGTTAACAACTAGGAAATGGCTTTTTACTTCAATAGCTACCTTGGCGCGGTGTACTACAGAAGCGGCCTCTCAGTTGTCCAATTTTGGATTTCAAGACTCATCGATCCAGATACACCCATACAACCTCCACAGTCTCTTGTCCAACAAGTCTCGTTTGGACAGGATGGACGATCCATGATGAATTTCAACGATGCCTCGAGTTCCTCAACCCTTTCGTCCGGAAGCTTTTCGCCCAGCTACTTTGTCCCGGCACAACCCACAGGACTGCCACCCCCGCTTCCTTCATCATCTTCGAATGTGACATTGGCCCTTGTGAACCAAACGGCCGCACAAAAAAGTTGCAGTATTTCCTATCCTGCTTCACAGCAAGGTCAATCGCATCTACCCACTTGGACAGTCAAGTGTGTCAGTAAGTGCCATTTTCCAGGCTTTCTCCAGAGGGTGTATGTTGTTCTGACTACTTGTAAAGTTAATGGAGTTGAGAAGGGCATTGGCGTCGGAAAAAGTCAGAAAATTGCGAAAGAAGAAGCGGCTAGGCAGGCATGGGTGGCCATGGGATGGTGATTTTCCATTCGTGTCGCAATCAATTCAGAACCAAATTTTTTTTCTGTATTTTTGTCTGGGGTCAGCATATAGCCCCGAATCGTCGTATTTGTGCTTCATTGTTTCTCTTTAAAGAGAAAAATGAAACTGGATGAGAGATAGTCTACATACATCCATGGATTTTCTACGAGATTCGATTATGTAAAATCATCAATGAGTCAAGTTACTAGACGAACCAGAAGACATAATAGAGTCCTAAAAGAACAGCTAAAATTATGAACTGCGGGTCTAGTTGACTGAACCGCGCCCAAACGCCACCCAAGGAGCTCTGGACCTCTCCAATTACATCAGGTGGTACGGGTTCGCCACCAACCGTTTGGCCCATTCCTGAGAAAGCTGTCGTGGAACTTGTTGCATGCTTCTTAATCATGTTCTCGAGTCCACTATGAGATGAATAAATCCCAATTGAGGATATGAATGGGGGGGGAGGACGTACGCTTTGTTGGCACCTTTGAATTTGTCTACCTGGGTGCTGCCTTTGAGGAAGATGAAGGTGGGCCTGAGCAAAATAGTACATCCTGAGGTGTTAACGCTCCGATTTACTGGGTGACTTACATTGCACTGACAGAATATGATTTTGCTACTTCATTCGCCTGATCGACGTCACATTTCAGGAAGTTGACGTTGGTGTATTGTTTTGAGAGTGATTCGAAGACCGGAGCAATAGCGTGACACGGTCCACACCTTTAAAACCGTCGTTAAATTATTTATGTCGCAGAGCATGAGATGGCTCACCATGTCGCATGGAAGTCAATAACCTGAATGATGGTGTAAGTGTATTTTGGTACATCTTTGAGTAGAAAACTCACGGTTAGCTTGTTCGAAGATTTGGACAAGATGCCCTTGAGTTGCGAAAGTGAGGTTAGGTGAGTAATGGACATGATATGATAGTTCGAATGCAACTCCAGGACTCTTGTAGTGCTGGCAGCGTCCACGCCGCGGCGAAGCGTCTAGCATGTTCGCACGGTCAATCATGTCGGCAATAAGTACTTACCGAGTGTTTTACCACGATTTACTGATCACTAAATTACACCACATTGACCACAAAAAATATACTGATGGCATACATTTTTTAAAAGATGGGCTTCATGGCTGCCGGAAATCTAATTATCTTAATGAAAGGTGAGGATGAAGCAACAACGAGCCCCCATTTCGAAAAGTACCGTGTCGGCTTCTGAATTTAGTTCGGCTAACACGCAACTTTCCCACGTTTTCGATCGAAAGTTTTTAGGGCCGAACTGAAGATATGCAGGGAGAAGGTATGAAGTGTGCACTGAGGATATCGTCTCACCAATCTCTGCAACAGCCAGCACCTTTTAACGTCTGAATTTCATACCTTCTGGTCCAGAGTTTACTTCAGTTTAGTATGCGTTCTTTGCTGTATTCAGACGCACGCTGTCTGGCTGCTTCGATTGTATCCTTAATATCGAATATAATAGATAGGCTAGACCTTCTCTGCATCTGGAGAAGGATGCCCGAAGTCATCAATTCGCCACTCACATATTCCTTAGTAATGATAATCATTCATACTCTGGACTGTATCACCTTGGCTTGCCACAATGGCATAAACTGAAAGTCTATAATCTCGTATGAGAAACAAAGGAGGGCAGAATCGAGAGTGCGGGGGCCGGGGCAGGAACTAACTTAAGATGGGAGCTCTCTATAGCAAGTGGTCAACGAATGGATATACGAACAAGGGAAGGAAGAGATAGAAAGGTAGGAGGCAACACATCGATGATCATATCGGCCATAAGGCAAAGGTAAGTACATACATACCTCTCGGAATTTGAGTGGGTCTTGCTGCTTTACCGATATACTGATCAAATTGACTTCGCTACGGATCTGCACACGTTTTCAGAGATATTTCGGAAACCATACTTGATTGCGGTCAACGTGAGTCGGATGCGTCAGGTAATGGCTTTCGAGAAATGGCCTCGAACAATGCCATGTGCGTCGCCATTCGATTCGTTAAATCGTTTCTTCTGACCGTAGAACCAATGTCAATTACCTCGGGAAACGACTGACGTCGATCAAATTTTTACCTTTGATTTCATGGACGGATAAGGTTTTCGCGGAGAAACACTATGTTTTGGTGTGGATGAACCTGGATAGTAGCTACGCCTGCGATGGTGGCAATCGTCCCCTGAAACTTTCGTCAAATATGAAAAAAAAGACTGGAGATACAGCGGGGCATCAAAATTGGTAGATACTGAGTACGGTTTAAGTGGGGAAAGGGGCGATGGTGGGATTATGACAAATACCAGGGTCGTGGGAATCCAACAGTTGTAAACAGACACGGAACTGCCAGAGGCCGATGCTGTAACTTTTTCTATTCAGTGCCAAACCTCCTGGCATTACTAATTACTGAGTTGTTCCGAAGGGCAGCTTGCAGTGGCGTATCCCCAGTCGTTTTTCGGTCAACGTGCTCGGCTTACTGCTCACTTTTAGTGTCGCATCCGGAACTGTCAGTGGCTTGCTGTCGACCGTTTGTTATTGGTTGCACAGGCCGCTCCCTGGCTTTTGCCTTCCATCACTGCTCCCTTAGGTTCATCGTTCTGATCAATGCCGCTGTTGGGTCGGCTTTTCACCAAGAAAACAAAGGCCTCACTTCGTAGTGGGATTCCGTCTAATGACCAGACAGCAACTCCGGCTCTAGAGTCGCCAACAGCTGCTTCAGATTCTAATCACTCCTCGCGTACTTTATCTTCCTACGTTTCTCCAGACCCCTCTATACCGTCCTACCCCAATGCAAAGAGCCTAGTAGGTGTCCTTCGTGAGAATGGCCCCGCGACGTCACCATCGCCAGCGTCTTCGTCCTCAAGTTTTATTAGACTACGGCTCTTCGGTCGCAAAAAGTCAAGTCCTGCCGTATTGAATATACCAAGTAGTGCATCATATATCAATAGTAGTAAGGAGTATAACACCCCGCAACGGCCAGCGGATCCTCTAGTTTCTAGTATGGAGACGGATTCGTCGGACTTGCGCCGACTGCGACCGCCACCGTCGAGATCAGCTATATTTGCGGCCTATGCTGACCCTGGTGGTGCTCTTTCGACACGCTCCTTGCCTGAAGACCCGTATCAAAATTCGGACTCCTCCCGTTCTCTTCCTTCTCCACAAAAACGTCCTTCCCTTTTTGCATGGACCAAGTCTACCTCATCTCTGAAATCGCCGGATGACTCGTCCGACTCAGTCGCAGACAGCTCCTTTAATTTGAAATCTTTCAGACACATCCGTGTGCCCTCTCCTCCAATTCCAGACAGTCCCAATGGAAACGGCCCACATTCAATTAGCCGTCCACGTGGATCCAGTGTGCATTCTGACACGTCTCAACGAATATCAGTCGCTGCATTTCGTGAGGCCCAGGCAAGGAGAAGTAACAATGCCTCGCCCATATCTTCACCTCGCGATATGAGCCAAATGACATCGTTACCTCCGTCCAGGACAAGAACGCCTGATGTGCCTCATCTTGGTGAACCGAAAACATCCCGATCATCGGCAGCGCTTTTGCAAGGTGGGAATCAAAGGCTATCAAGCGCGATTGCCTCTACAACGGACGAGGATTCGTCTTCAGGGGACGATTCGGACAACGACAGTGTCTACAAGGGAGGAAGGGATGCCCACTTGCCTCCCAAGGCCAAGTCGGATTCGGGACATGGTTCGACGGCGTTGCGAAGCCAATTCAGCAGGAGAAATAACGAGATTCCTCCGCTGCCAAGGGTACCGAAGTCCCATCTTGGCCATTCTCCATTGGGTCCTAGCTCTCGTCCTGCGACACACTTTGAGACGCGAGATATTGCGAATAGGATTGAAATGTTTCCTCGTTCGCAATCTAGTCTTGGGGTTTACAATGACACTGTAAGGAAAGGAGCAAGTGCTTCAGGGAGCTCCTTACGCTCTGCTTTGATACATAGGCCAAGCGCTTCCATTGCATCAAGTTCAACTACTACTGGTGAATATGATTTATATGACTTGAATTTGTCGAATTCTGACTGAAACAATTTTTTAGCCCGCAAGGTTTCTCCAATACAAAATCATCCCAAAGCTTCTGACAAGCAACAGCCAAGAGGGAGAATCCCTATCAACCCCCCTCCCCGTGACACCGATTCTGACTCTGACGACGATGCACCTCTCGCTGCGCTAGTTCCACCCAGAAGGCCTGGAAGCGCGATGTCTACCCGTTCCAACCCTCGTTCTACGTCAGGTCACAGCAATGTCACTACCCGTTCTGTTAGTCACCCTAAGCCGCTTATTAACGTGAAAGAACTTATTGCGTCGAAACCTATTGCTGTCAACTCAACTCCCTCTTCAGACGCAGCATTTACGCAGGGTCCGACATTACTCTCTAACGCGAAGATGGCACCGAGCACGACACACGGGTTTTCGAAGTCTGCCTCGGGTGACAACAGTCAACCGCTGACGAGAAAAACGGCCCCTGTAAAATTCATTTCACCTCCTTCGTCACCCGCGCAGGAAATCAAGGAGTTAACTAGCCCCACACTGCCCAAGCCAAATCTAGAGCAGAGGCCTGAATCTGGAATTTCAATGTTAATGGCAGCTCCTCTTCAAAGGGAGGCAGCTTCTGAAGAGCAGCATCGGGACCCAATAAATGATCGTTTGACAAGAGTTGTGAAAAAGAGCATGACGAACCCATCTGGTCCTGTCCAGTCGTCGTCTCCACTGCCTTCCGTCGTCGCTTCGATTGCAAGTGCGGACAATTCAGCTTCTGGTGTCGCGTCGCCTGAGAGTGTGCAAACTCCTCGATTGAATGAAGCATCTCGTATCGTCTTGCCGAGGACCCCACCACCCATCTTACGACATTCGGAAGAATACAGCCCACCTGATGAAGATCTTGCCCAGCTGCTGGGCACTGCTGGTATCAAGTTTATCTCGAGAAACGGCGAGAGTCCAGAAGAATCAAGCGAGAGCGAAACTTCGGCGGAGGAACTTAGTGCGGATAAAGGCACAATAGCGCCGATACCTATTAAGCAACGTTCGCCTCCTCCGGCATTCACAGTGACTTCAAGACCGCTGCCGAGGCCACAGCAGCAGAATGGTTCTTCGAGGTCCAAGAGTCAAGAAGCTGAATCAGCTGAGAAGAGAGTGTCGACGACGCAATCGTATACGACTTACCCTGGAGGGAGACAAAGGAGTTCATCTTTGGTTCCTTCTTCCTTGGCCACCTCTTTCCCTTCGTCAAAGCCTTCAGATTCTGAAAGTAATTCAACAATGTCAACCTATCTCACATCAGCAGCGACGGATGTTTCGAGTAGGAGCGGGAGCTCGAACCGCCAAGCTGGTGGCCATCAAGGTGTATCAAGTCCCAAAAAATTTGACAAGGCAGCTGGTGTTCAACTTCCGCTAATTATAAGGCAGCGAAGTACTACTATGGTTGCGGCCATACCATCATCTCAGAAACCAAAGCCATACAATATGCCTGATCGAGCCTTTGTGTTTCGTGAAAATAGCCCCCCTAGCTCCACGGGCGATTCGAGCAGTGGTCGTGTACCTCGTACGCCACGAGATGGGAGTGATTTGGGTACCCAAGAGAAAAAGACGTCGACCCTGAAGAAACCAGATGAATCAGCCGTCCCAAGGCGGATTGCGCATGTGAAAAGAAGGAGCGTCAGCTTTGAGGATGATGTAGAAGAAATTGATACGAAACAGACGGGCAAGGGTCATATTCGAGATGTTGCGGGAGTTGGGTCAGAAGTCGGAGCCGGTGGAAGAGGGAAAAATCATGTTAGAGAAGGAGCGAGGGCTAGAGCAGACGATGAGGGTACATTTGATGAGAAGGAAAAGGAAGCTAAGAGGAAAGAGAGGCGAAGGAAAGAGGCGAAGGCTGCTATTGAGGTCTGTTTTACGACCCCTATTATGCTCCAATGACTAAAATGTTCTCCTCGAAGCTTGGCAACGTTATTCATGGACCTCCCCCAGTTCTCGATGATGATAACGATGTTCCTGTTAATCAAGCCGTGAACGCTTCTATGACTACATTCAACACGTTGATGAACATGGGTAACCCTATGGCCATGCCAATGGGTTTTGGTTCCTCTCCGTCTGGTGGATGGCTTCCAAACACGAACCAACCCATGCTTTCCCCTGCTCAATTCATGGTACCACAACCCGCTGATCCCAGTGTCTTCGCTGCTCACCAGCGTGCCATGATGTTTGCTAAGCAAGCGTACCAGATGGCCGTTGGTCAACAAGCTATGGCAGCTGCTGCAGAAGAATGGGAGCGCGGCTCGACGTTGGGTGGGTTTGGCGGTGGTGGAAATATTTTTGGAGGATCACCTGGGCCTTCTATGATGACCTCGCCATTTGGGATGATGCCCAACATGATGCAAGGGATGCAGGGCGGTTCCGTTGCTGGCTGGTCAAGTACTGCTTCAGTATATGGCGGAATGGGGGATGGCCCACGCTTTGGGAATTACCTCAACCCGGCCAGCAGTTCTCACAGCGATTTTGGAGGTCCAGCTGGTGGTCCTAGGAACGCAGCGACTTGGGGCTCTACTAGAAGCGTGTATGGGGGGTCGTTTGGTCCTTCTGCAGATGCATTCAGTCGAAGGCCTGCTGGACAGCAGCAATCCACATGGAATGGGGCCCGCGAATCCGTGCAGTTCCCATCTGCGTCGTCTGCTCCGACCTCTCTCAATACGAATGGACTGAGTGGTCCTGATTTTAGAGGTCCGCCCAGGTCGAGGACTGCCAGTCAACCCGCATCGCCGTCACGAAATCAGTTTCCTCGCCGGGCGCCTCCGCCCTCGAGCTGGCGACAGGCTGGACCTTAGTGTTCGGCAGCCGTCATCTTTCTTTCAATGATTTCTTTTATGTCAATCCATCTTTTTTTTCATGCACAACAAATTGGTATGTTCTCAACTTTAAAAAAATCCGTACGGCAATAATTTGGTTTGTTGCACTCATTTCATGTGTTCACTTTTTTTTTTCTCTCTCGGTTAATACCTTAATATTTACGGACCAACCAAGGCCTGTTGGACATATAATACCACATCATTCACTCTGCATCCCCTAAACACCATACACGTTTTTGTAAAAATAGTCGTTATTATTAGCGTCATTTCAAGCAAGTTCATCCATTGTTTGCGTTAGATAAGATAGTTGTTTCTTTACCTATTCCAAGCAGATTACATGACAACTTTGATCATATTTGGCAAATGAACTCCAACCTTTTGCTCTGTCTTAACAGAATGCACGCATGTACCAAAAAATGCTATAGATCCATTTTTATTTTATGCCGCTGCCCATTATTGTATTTTGGGATCTTTTCTTATAAAGCCCGTCTTCCGCGCTCTGCGCCGACTCTGCGCTGGAAAAATCTTCCCCATGTGTAACACTTAAATAATTTTTTAAGATCCGCACGCGTACCACCTTGTATCACTGCGGATGCAAAGGATGAAACCAGAGGATGGTTGAATGTTGAACCAATTGGCAGACGAAATGGTGGTCATCGCTCGAAAAGGAAACTCGGGAAATCGGTAATGCCGGAGTGCGCCACAAAATGTGATCGTTTCGTAGAAGGTACTGATTATCGCATCGGTGAAGAAGATCCGTGAGATTGAAAGAGTAGCAGATATTTATTTTTGGGATGACGCGGTGCATGGAAGAAAAGAACAAGACTACAATTTGCTTACAAACCCCGACTAGTTTGTCGCCATGTTTTCCTTTCTCAGACGCATTGGTGGTCGTCTTCGTCGGACATAACCGACACGGATAAAATAATTCTCGTCTCGCTCTCGATCTGGGTATCATTGTGAGCAAAAGATCAAGACCTCCAGTGCTATCAGCACGGATACAATCGTTGGGTCTATACAATTTTTGCAATTTGGATTTTAAGCATCGTGGGCTTTTGGATCCAGGAACTTGCATGTGACAGATATCAATATAATATCAGAGTTGCTTTCGACGCAAGTGAATGTGCCAAATTCCAGGGGGAAAATGCCAGTGGGTCGTGACGCGTGACCTTCGGCTGAAATGGCATCCATAAAGACGAACGTCCTTGTGTTCTGGCTGGTATATCATATGCATGGTCAAGAGCCAGCCATTGCCGCTGGACGTGGTGGATTTCGCTGAAACGCCGCAGAAGGTTCAGAGGCTTGGAAGCGCCTGTAGCAAACGTGCGCCAGACTTCGTGACAGAACTTGCGTGACCGCAGAGGACATTTCGTAAGGAAGTGCCAAGTTTGGAACGGGTGATCTCAGCCTGAAGTGGCAGGCATCAGCAAGTGGCTTGCACCACACATCGTCCTGCCCCGCCTCCTTCTTCGTTCTTAACTTTCCTCTTCTTCCCCTTTTTTCTTCTTCGTCTTCCATTTGCTTTGATCTAGAGCATTATGGATAACCGGAACTCCCAGCGGCCACCACGGGCAGCTCGTCCTTCGCAGCACCTGTCGCAGTCTCCAGCCGTTTCTGACCAGCAAAGACCTCAAATTCCCCCCAGCGATAGTTCAAAGTCTGGTATTTCTTTTCGGAATGTAGAGCAGGGTGACAGACAAGCCGCTCTTGACTCCCATCGTCAAAGGACCATGCCATCTGCCTACCAGCCCCATTTCAACGCTGACACGGAACACATGGATCAGCTCGACCCAGCAAAATTCGGTAGGAAGAAGAGTCTTGTGCGACCTGACCGAGAAAAGATAGACTCTGGCCATAGACAGTTTCATTACCGATCTCATGCCGCTCAACTCGAGGAAGGCCATGGTCGGGTTGGTGTCATGCCGTCGTGTACGTCTTGCCATTTTCGTGTCTTTCTTCCCTGTTGCAACTTCTTTTGTCAGCCACGGGGAATTATCCTCAATTACGCCGAGGACGTTCTCTACTTGCGCGTGAAGAGGACGTGAATGAGTCGGGACTTGCGCTGTTTAAGCGCAATGCTACATTAAGGCGAAGACGAACTCAGACCCAGTCATCTGTTCCGCCCCCAGTTTTGAACGATAAGAAGAGGAGAGGGTGTTGGAAAGGACCAGGACCAGGAGGACCATGGATGACATACTGTCTCATCCTTACAATTTTCATCCCAGGTTTCTTGTTGCGTTCATGTGGTCAGTTCATCTCTTTCAACGATACATAAGCAGTACGCTCAACCAAACTTTTTTTTAATCCAAAGGCATCCGCAGTCCTGAACAGCAGCGTGCTTGGCGTGAAAAGATGGGCCTCATCGGCATTATTCTCATGCTGATGGCCGGAGTTGGCTTCCTCACGTTCGGTTTCACTATCAGTGTTTGTGGGAAGCCTGCAAATTCTTTCCACGGAGGTGCTATCGGTGACCAATTCATCGGTAAAGGTTCAGTCGTTATTCATGGTTTGGACTACAATTTCACCAACTTCCGTCATACGTCTGCGGGCTCCACATTCAACGGATCCACAAATCCCCTTTATACTGGTGGTTGGAACCTCCCTGGTAACGATGCCTCATTTCTGTTCCAGAATACGAATAAACATTGCTATGGGTTTATCACGAAAGCCGCGAGCTCTAGTATCACGGGCAGCGGAAACAACCTCAATTGGTACTTCCCGTGCAACATCTATAGTCAGTATGGAAACCAGGGCGCTAACCTCACTGGCTACGAAACCTCTGCAAACTGTCATTTGTCGTCCAGATCGCGTCAGCTCCTGACCTCAGTGCAAGTTCTCGGGCAGGTCTACTATACATGGGATGACGTGAAGAATCCGGCGCGAAATCTTGCCGTCTTTGAGACGTAAGTTTGCATGGACTTCTTTTCTAACGAAATACTGAATGGTGTTTTAGTAATGTCCTTGATCTCAACCTTCTCCAATGGCTTAGTCGAGCTCAGGTCAACTACCCCCGCCTTTTTGACGAGATGAAGAAAGCGAACGGCACTTACAACGGAAAGGATCTCACAATGCATTTTTATCGCACCAAAGAGCAAGCAATTGGGCACTGCCTCCAAGATCTCATCACCATTGGCTTTATTGACACTAACTCCATTGGTTGCGTTGCATCCTCTGTTGTCCTCTATCTGTCTCTCATTTTCATCGTTGGTGTTGTTGCCATTCGCTTTGTGATGGCTGTCATGTTTCAATGGTTCTTTTCGTGGAAGTTGGGCAATTTCCCGCGGGAGACATACGAACAGCGGATGCAACGCTCGCAGGAAATTGAAGATTGGTCCAACGATATATACCGCCCTGCCCCGAGCGAACGGCGTCCAAATGTCAACAAAAATGGATTGGGGTTCGGCGGCAAGGAACAGAAGCGGAAAACTTTTTTGCCAAGCATCTCGCGCTTCACACCCACGGAGAATATGTTGAAGGCAACAACTGGACGACCTACTACCGCATATGGCATGCTGGACTCGTCTTCCACGAACTGGAAGCGGTCAACGATGTACTCTACGAAGGCTGGTAAAGTTTCGCCTGTCGATTCCCAAAATTACAGAAAATCCAGGAGCACGATGTCCCTTGCCGATTCTCCTCGTGGCGTCTTTTCTGACAGCCAGTGCCCTTTCCCTCTTATTAATGTTGTTCCTCAGCCTCCCCCGGATTACGAGCCATTTAATTTCCCCCTCGTACACACCATTTGCTTAGTCACAGCCTACTCGGAATCGGTTGAGGGTCTCCGGACAACGTTAGATTCACTTGCGACAACTGATTATCCGAACAGTCACAAACTGATTCTCGTCATCGCCGATGGTATGGTTAAGGGAGCCGGAAACGATTTGACAACTCCAGAAATTTGTTTGTCGATGATGAAAGAATTTGTCATCTTCCCAAGTGAAGTTGAACCCCATTCGTATGTTGCCATTGCCGATGGCCACAAGCGCCATAACATGGCCAAGGTTTTTGCCGGCTTCTACGACTACAACGACGCGACAGTTGAACGGTCGAAACAACAGCGTGTGCCCATCGTGTTGGTGGCTAAATGTGGTAACCCTCGCGAGGTGAGCGACCCGAAACCTGGAAACCGAGGCAAGCGCGACAGTCAGATTGTCCTCATGGCTTTCCTTCAAAAGGTGATGTTTGACGAGCGGATGACGACCTTCGAGTACGAGTTTTTTAACTCGATTTGGCGGGTAACTGGTGTAAGTCCGGATAGGTTCGAGCTGGTACTGTGCGTGGATGCGGATACGAAAGTGTTCCCGGATTCAATGACGAGGATGGTAAGCTGTATGGTGCATGACGAGGAGATTATGGGTCTTTGTGGGGAAACGAAGATCGCGAATAAAGCTGATACGTTTGTCACGATGATGCAAGGTATGCCCTTCCCTCGGTGCTCATATGCAATGGAATCTGACGTCGTGCAGTCTTCGAGTACTACATTTCACACCATATGACGAAGGCGTTTGAATCTATGTTCGGCGGTGTCACCTGTTTGCCTGGCTGTTTCACTATGTATCGCATCAAAGCACCCAAGGGGGACACAGGTTATTGGGTCCCGATTCTCGCTAACCCAGATATCGTGGAACACTACTCAGAAAATGTCGTCGACACTTTGCATAAGAAGAATCTCTTATTGCTCGGAGAGGATCGCTACCTCACGACGCTTATGTTGAAGACCTTCCCTAAGCGGAAGAACATGTTTTGCCCTCAAGCCGTTTGCAAGACCGTCGTCCCAGATACATTCCGTGTGCTACTCTCTCAGCGTCGTCGATGGATCAATTCCACTATTCACAATCTGGCGGAGTTGTTACTCGTTCGAGACCTTTGTGGTACTTTCTGCTTCTCAATGCAATTTGTCGTCGGAATGGAGTTAGCTGGCACCTTAGTCTTGCCTGCTGCCATCTCGTTCACGTTGTATTTGATTATCTCGTCCGTCGTTCCCCATCATCTCGACACTAGGATTCCGCTCGTCCTTCTGGCCTTTGTCCTCGGTCTCCCTGGTATATTGATTGTCATCACCTCTCGTAAGATTGCGTACGTCGGCTGGATGTTGGTCTATCTCATTTCTCTACCCATTTGGAACGGTATCTTGCCTGCATATGCGTTCTGGCACTTTGACGACTTCTCTTGGGGTCAGACGAGAAAGGTTACGGGTGATCACGGCGGAGATCACGGCGATAAAGACGGGGAATTTGATTCGTCGCATATTGTGATGAAACGTTGGGCAGAGTTTGAGCGCGATCGGCGTTGGAAGAGTGGAACTCAATCGAGAGATTCCGTTTATTATGAGAAAACGAAGTTCGTTTTTTTTTTGTTTTTTGAAAAAAGATCGACAATTAATATGTTTGATAGTCGTTATTCCATGGCGTCGAACTCGGACCTTACGCATCAGCAGCCTGCAGCCTTTGATTCGAGCACTGTTGATTCATCGGGGTATACGACTCCACGACCCCGTCATGACAGCAATACTCTCGTGATGCTACCAGCTCCTCTAGCCGTCACCAATAGGGCATTGACATCGTCGTCATCGGCCTCTCGGTCAAGTGAGGATCATGGCCCTGAATCTGGGTATACTCCCAATGCTCGCCTGCTCAGTACCCCGCAGATGGGGGAAGTCTATCCTGAAAGTGGTGAAGCTGGCCAACGGCTTCTCTCTCCCGTCTCACCTTTTGATAATCACTACGGACGATCCACTTCACCTAGGAATTCTTCTCAGTACGATAATTATCGTTCGCCGGGCAGTCCAATGTTTCCAGAAAATGTTACCTTTCCTACCGAGTACGACGATCCTCCAAGACCTAGAGGCGTGCAACTCACGGATACTGGTCCTACTTCTGGAAACGATGGAGTCCGTAGGGTGTCGAGGTCTCAAGGAAGACGAGCCTCACAAACACCAAACCAAAATCGGTATTCGCGCAGCTCTGCTGTATTTAGCCTTCCACCTGGCGCAGCACCTCCGCAGCCTGGTGGCAATTCATAATGAAGACGGTTTGTTTTTCTGCCTTGTTCATATAATTCATCACGGACAACATCCCTTTACAATTATGAAAACTCTATGCAGCATGTGCTTTAGACAATATTTTCTCATCTCCTAAGGACTCGTTTTATATACCATGTTGGCCTGTCTAGGACTTTAGTCCTGTAGATCACTCGTTCGAAGAGCCAAAGAGATTCATACATTTCTTGTTAGCAATGATCATCTTCTTTCTTTTTAATTTCTTTTTCGCGTATAGTATATTACACGATTTATATTCCACATACTTAGTGCAAATTGTTGTCGTCTACTCAGAACAATATTTTGTCCACTCGTTGGAGAGCGATGCCTTTGTTTGGTTGGCGTTGATTTGGTGCCCGCTACAGTGGCTTTCACATCACCCCGCATCCGCTCGATAGCACCGCGACCATGGCCAACATATCTAATTCGCCAATTACACAAGTTTCGCAGGTTCCGACTCATTCGAACCTGCAGCCCCAGCTGCTGACGAGACTCCATCTGGACCTTCGTGGTAAACGTTTCGAGGTAGACCGGGAAACGATTATGAACCTTCCGGAATCGGTTCTCCTATGCCTTTTCCCCAATGGACTGGTGTTAAGTCGCCAAAGCATGGCACTGTCGGAGGGTGGCGAGGAGGAGGAGGATGAAATATACGGCGTCGATGTATGTCAATGATATTTGCCTTCAGGTGCCAACTGACCTTCCTGTCCATAAGTTCGACCCCGAGTGTTTTCAATTTGTCTTGACATTCTTCAGGAATGCGTCGGATAACTTTTATGGCACAGCAACAAGCCCAGGACTGCTCAGCGCGCAGCAGCAACTGCTTGAATCGCCGTCGTCTGACTATGGTCCTGCTACTTCGCAAAACCCTCTGCTAACAAAGCAGGCCATTATCGTTCTTCGAGAAGAACTAGAATATTTTTCCATCCCTCCCAGAGATGGTCAAGCATCAACAGATCAAAACGGCTTGGCTAATGAACAACTATTGGACATCAAGCGAAGATCTGGAGACTATCTCATGCAGAAACGGAATATTTTCACGGCATTACAAAGAAACGTCAACAAGGAGAACAATGTTGCTGAACAACACCTGATCGACATGCTGTGTATGAGGTTGGATTAGTCTGCGCTTTTAATTTTACCAATGTGACTAATCTGCATTTAGTGGATTCGACCGCGAAGATGAATGGGGCTTCCGCGCTTTGGAACCATCTCGCTGCTGTATATCATCGATAGCCTTGGTTTTGCTCAAAACGGGTATCACCCACAATGCAGACGGAGAACGGCCTGTCGAGATTGATTCCACGCAGATGGCCACAGCACAAAAGTTGCTGTTGTTTTGGAGGAAACCTGCTGTAAGTCTCCATTTATGATCCTCCCGCCTGTCGAATTGTGATGCGTGTTTTCAGCGTAAATGTTGGTGGGATGGTTTGGACATAGAGTTACCTGCAGTAGACGATCAGTCTGCAGTATCGTTGAAGTTATGGGCTCGCCGTGTCTGGACACTGGAACTAAGCCTCGTGAGCGTGCTAACTTATGAATGAACATTATAATTAATTGTTGCATTTAGGTGTAATATAAATAATCAGTGCCTGACGCCATCTGACCCATTGCTGCCTGCATACCTTCTCCACATTGATACCACAAGCCATGGCTACACACAGATTAGTATTTCGTTTTCGAATGACCCAATGTACGACTCGATTTCTCATTGTCGCCATTTCGTGGAAGAACTAGCACAAAATGTCTTTTCTTATACTGAATCTATGGCCGAGATAGTGTGAACCCTTCAGCGAATTTAGAAATGGGTTTTCGAACTGGCGGTGGCCTCAAGGCTGATGGCAATGCATCCACTTCCGGCAGCACTGCCTATGCAACATGGAGAGCGCCCGTTGATAACGCTTTATATTTTTGAAATCGTTGCTGTGAAGCACGAACTTTAGTAATGGCTTTCGTCCACAAACAGTAATTGATGGGTCTCGCCTGTGCCGGTGGTGGCACTGTCATCTCTCAACATTACTAGTCCATCTTTCATACCCTCTATTGATTTGGTTAGATACCCAGTCGATATCAGGTCCAACTTTCTTTTCTTATATCCATTCACGCCATGTCTACAAGTGGATCATCGCACACAATGTCACCCCTCATGAGAGAATATAAACCCGTTGAGAGGACTGACGATGTCGAGGATGATCAGAAATCCATGATGAGCCAGGAATCCGGTATTCCTCGCGCAGACGGTGCTCTCCATGCTCTTCAACACGTTGCTGGCAAAAGAGTCAGACATGGCCGTTGCGCGCCAGAATTTCTAGAAGAGATGGCTGCCAAGGGCGCTAATGACGGTCTCAGAAGATTTGTTCCTAAGAAGTTTAAGGTGATTAGCGGTCAGGAAGCCAGAATCTTTTTCAAAAGCTACATCAGGTACTCAAATTTCTCATATTTACGCCACTGTCGCTCACGCTTCTTCAGTGAACATATTAAACGAACCGCCGACAAAAGGAGAAGTGAAATTATACCTTCACCTATTGTGTTTGCGGTCACCGCATGGGAGGGTACCACCAAGTGTGTTGACTACTATATGACTTGGCGGGGGATCAAGGTGAGTGGACATATCCTGAGTGGCGAGATCGTTTTCAACTTCAAAATTTCAGAGGACACATCTCAGAAAAGGTGTGGATTTTGTTCATCTAGCTTTGACCTTGAATTTCATTTGTAATGCCACAGAGACTGAACGAAGCATTGACTTTCTGGATTCCGAGTTTCGACGGTTGGTCAAGAAGTTGGATGAGGAGTATCAACGTATTGCGTATGCCGTCTCATCTTCAGATTGACGATAAATCTTTACTCATCATTGCCAGGTCTCTGACGATCCATGAACAACTCACCCCTGTCAAACGGAAATTTGGTAATGATTCCGATTCATCAGCGACTGCCCGTTCTGGTCCTCCACCCAAGCCTGTTTCTGAACCGGCGAAAACTAAAGGTGCGTTGTTGTTTTTGTTTTGAATAGTGGTTGCGTTGCTCACAAGCGCCTACACGCCAGGAGAGTCTCTTAACCCTGGGCTACCCGACCCTCCCTTGTACATACATATTCTTGACCGTGTCTGATCAATGCTGACAGCGCAGAATAGATCTGCTACTGATAGCGTGATGTCTCTTCCTCTCTTGAACATGGTAAGGAACGTGCCTTTCAGTCATAGAGGTGGGTTTCCGATAAAGCATTACCCAAGAACTATCTGACTTGCTTCACAGTGCCACTAAGGGTGACAAACCCCGACCGCTTTTCCATGTGAGTTCCATTTCTTTTCCGAGTTTCATGGACCTCTCACTTGTTGCGGCAGGATATCGGACGTCGGTAAGCCCATTGCTATTTTACAATATCAACGGCCATTCACAGCATCATCACTGCAATTTACTTTTAGACAAGTTAAAGCCGAATGTTGAATCTAGTGAGTCATCACTAGTTGCAAATGAGCGCTTGGTTACTTAACTTCCAGAAGCACTTCTGGATGAGAGTCAGAGCACTGCCAGCAATCCCGCGAATGCCCTGAGGAAGTGAGTCTCATCATATTGACCACGAAGACGAGCTAATTTTTTCTTAGCTTGAAACATTCAAGTGAACAAAACCCTACCTCCTCTCTTGGTGATGTGTTCTCCTCCAAGATGAGATCCGGTACTTCAAGATTAAGCCGATCTAATTCTTTCTCTCGGTCGGAGAACCGTAGTTCATCCGCTGAACCTATTTCGACTGAATCGGAACAGAAGCGGTCGTTTACTGATGATGATCTGCCGGAATTTCTCATTGTGTTTTTAGGCGATAAGCCAAATACAGACCCCACCTCATGGCACGGGTATGTTGCGACCTTTATGACATCCATTAATCTTCTAATTCACAATTTTCAGGCTTGAGAGGCAATCTTCTATCCGCAGCCTCCCTCCCGATCGTCACTCACCCTGGATCGGCCCGCTAGCGCGTTCAGACAGCATTGGTCAGCGATATTCAGTAAACTATGAAGGGGGTGACGATCCTGGTCGCGAAAGCTGGATGAACACACCTGTTGTTCCAATGAAACCGCTCATGGAAGCCATGGGTTTTGCCAATCCCTACTATCAGCCGATGCCAGTCGTCCCTGGAGCACAATATGTTAGCCTTAGTCAGATGGGCTCTCCCGCTCCGAATGAAAGCCCCTACCTCTATTTTAGCCCTCAGGTGGAATCTTCACCCTATATCCCCTGGCCGTTGCCTATGCCCCCGAATAATCCCCTCTCTCGCCCACCTTCCCAAGCTTATTCTACTGCTCATAGCAGTCCATTCATGCACCCCCACGTCACTCCTTTCTAATCTGTGATTCTTCCCTTCCAACTATAATCAATAATTTGTAAATTCCTACGGCACATTCTCTGTACGTCTCTCACTGTCTCGTTGGCTCTCTCGAAGTTCTTTAATTGGCATTCGGACGTGATCACTTTCAATGTACCTTTTGTGGCTTCATACATTGCCGGATTAATTGCTACATTATGCTTTCATCGCTATTATACTTATTCATTTTAAAATGTGTCTTGTAAATATGTACCACTTGTGTAACAAGGTGTGGACAGTACTGTACTTCAGTAGATGTTCTTCAATATCCTTTTTGTTTGACAATAATACGTGGTAAAATAACTACGAAGGGAGTCCACATCTCCACCGAGTTGAATATTAAGGATGACCAACATTCTGAACGGTATTTCTTCTTCTCCTTGTATAAAGTCTAGCACCGACAACGGCAGCAATTAGTCCCAAAATTGAAGTGAAGATGGGAACAAATATTTCTGTCGGCCAATTCGATTTATTCGAGCTTTCAATTCTGATTACACTCGGCAATATTGGTGAACCGGATAATGACGTCGAGGATGATCGCTTTGACGACAAGGCAACGGAAGAAGTCGAAATGCTTGTCGAGGTTGTGCTTGCCGCAGATGACGTTGTAGAAGATGTTGTAGAGGTTGTGGAAGAAGATGACCTTCTGGACGTGGATTGCGTGTCCGTGTAGCAACCGTCACTCACCACTCGAGGCCCAAGTGCTACTTCGCAGTAAGGAGTTCCTGTAAATTTATCATCTGCATCGACGTTTGAGCAGATAGTCTGTATTACGCCGTCCCCTCCTTTCCCAGATGCGCAGAGACGAATTATCTCTCCAGAAGTTGGTAACGACCAAGTAGCCCCCCCTCTCTTCGCGTTATCAACTGCATTATAGTATGCAATCGACGAGTCCTGTTGCATGTGGGCATTAAGAGCGCCTTGTAAATCTGCATGATCACCCTTGCAATCGATAGCTGTCGTCTCTCCAGCCACCGGAAGAAAACACCATGTCCCAGCGGAATTTTTCTGGATAATAAGGTTCGTCCCGGACCATCTTGCTGGCTTCGTGAAAGCAGCAATGCACATATGGAGACAGAAAGATAATACGAAGAGGACATTATGGGACATGAGAGGCCTAGAAAGTGTGCCTTATCTAATCTATTAAATCGTCAGAAATTAAGAAAAATGGCAGTAAAAAAAAATACGGTACCTCAGGTAAAACAAAAGAAAGACTGGCACTTAGCAAAGCTGGAGTCTGCAACAGCGCATGGCCCAAGAGAAGGAACTGTTCTTCTGACGGTGTGAGCATCTTGCCCAAGTTGAGTCGTCTGCGGCTAACTGACACGTCCCATTACATGATTTCCGGATTTCCACGTCCGAATCAGTAAGCCCTGGTAGACCAGTTGCTGGTACCAGACAACGAATTAATTATTAAGATTCAAGAACTCGATATCAGGAATTGGAACACGTGATCGCATTTGACCTGAGTCCTATAGGCTATAGTTTTATTTGTTCCACCATCACTAACAGCATTTCGAGGCGATTACAGAGATAACCAGGAGAGAAATAAATATTCCAAACAAAATTCCACCGACTTTCCCCGCAATGTTTTCCTTTTTTGCCAATGATTTGTTGGTGGAAGTGCTGGTCGAACTTGAAGTGGAAGTTGCAGATGAGGTGATATTATAACATCCATCCGACACAACCATTGGCACAACACGGACTTTGCAGAACGGTGAACCTTGCAGCACGTTATTCCCAGCTGCATTCACGCAGAGGGTGGAGTAAGTCATATCGGCCGCTTGCCCAGAAACACATAATCGAATGATACTGGTATCCCCTGGAACAGTGAAGTCGACTCCTCCTAGTCGAGAGTTATCGACGCCATTGTAATATGCTATTGATAAATCCTGTTGTAGGTGAACGTTGAGGACGGAAGCGAGATCTGCCTGCGTGCCGGTGCATATTATGGGCAGGGTTTGGAGTCCAGATTGTCGATCAGGAAAGAAACAAAAAGTATTTTGAGTGGTTGAAAGAACGCAATCTTTTCCCCAGCAAGTATCCAACGTGAAACGAGCGATGGCTTGACACGAAAAGAAAGCGATGAAGAGGATGCGGTGCAGCGCAAGTTTCCTGTTTCTCTGCATCTCCTGCCCAACTGGAATAAGTCAACGCTTGCGATTCTAACTCTGAAAACTGAGATCAGTGAAGTTGGTTATGAGTAGAAGTTGTACTCACAATTCAAAGGCCAAGTCACGACAAGCTGATAGAGCTCTGCTTCCCGTCAACCTGGGCAGTGCCATTACAAAACCAGTGGTGAGCGGGCCAGATTTTCATAATCGTTGAAAGGAAACTTTGCCTTGCGAATCATGGGTCACAACTGAACTGACTTAAATTCGGAACAAACTACTCACTGGCAAAGCAGCCTAAAAAGTACACCGATACATGCCAACAGTATCGCAACAATCTTAAAAATACAACCGCCAAACCTACTTGTACCCCCTGATGTGGCATTCGTAGGATAACCCCCAGATATATACGTGCCTGAACCAGAGGGGACACGAGTGTAAGAAGCAGTTCGCGTCATATTTAAGGGTTGATAACATCCGTCCGTGACAGACTTTTGTGCAACAGCAACTTGACAATAGGGGTAGTTTCCCAGGACGTTGTCTCCTATCGCGTTCAGACAGAGTGTTCCCAAGTAAATCCCATCCCCCGCCCTTCCTGAGACACAAAGACGAATGATAGGCATGGTCGGACCTACAGGAAGGGAGTAATCTGCTCCACCGAGAAAGGTGTTGTCGACGCCGTTGTAATACGCGATCGACAAGCCTTGATTGAGGTGCACTTCCAGCACAGAAACGAAATCCGCACCGATCCCTTTGCACGTTGTTTCGCGGGGTCCAGTCAAGGCATCAGGAAGGTAGCAAAAGGTACCGTGGCTATTTTTTTGTATGTAGACGGTATTCCAATGGGTGGTTTGTGTGAAGAGAGCGTGGACAGTTGAGGATAGGATGGCGACTTGTAAAAGTAGGGAAACGAAGGCGGATTTGCAACGATGTGAAGCTATGGAGATAGCCATTTGAATTCTCGTTACCTGTTATCACTATGAAATTAACTTTATAGACAAAGAAACAACTGAACGCACACGACGTCAGGTAGCCAAGCCGCAGAGGAGAACAACTGAACAGGCGAAGGCATATACGATGCCCCTTTTCCAAATGCAGTGTTCTGCGGGATGTACAAATTCATTGTCAGCTCAGTGCTTTTTCCACTGAGGAAATGCGGCGCTTATTGACCTGGGTCATGACGACTTCTGAAATGAATTGGCGCCAAAAAAAACCGTGCACGGCACTTTACCCAGACTCGAATAAACAACAGGATATGGCAGAGAAAACTACTATCAATCTTTAACTGCTTCCTTTGAACTGGCCGTTTGAATCAGCACTCACGCGACTCTGAGGGCTCGAAATCTGCTTTCTTTCGATGTAGTATGGCTCTAGTTAAATGACTTGAATCCCTGCCAGTGAAGTAGCATTCGTAGGATATATACGTGCCCTGTGGACATTGAAAGAAGGTCCGTGACAGCAGCTTGATAGTTTTCTTTCATGGCGGTTACACAAAGTGCACATCCCCTGCTCATCTTGAGACGGACGACTGACATGTTCAGCCTGACAGGAAGGGAATAGAGTTCGCTCCTCCAGCATTTGTTGATGGCCGATTGATAAGCCTTGATTTATTGTGAAGATATGGAGATGGCCAAGAGATGGCCATCTGGATACTCTGTGCCTGCGATACTTTTGTTCAGATTTTAATGAGACCCTGAAGTTGTGCAGAAGAAAGAGGACAATCACGAAGATCCGCTGATTTCCACATCAGGTCAGACACTGCCTAAAACTGGAACGTCAGAAAAGGAAACCCGACAATTGGCGCCTAACCATCACGTGCCATTTCTGCGAATTAGCGCCCTCGCCGTAACAAACCGGTTGCCGAAATGCAAATGCAAATAAAACAACACCCAAACAGTGAGGGTCGACTATACTTTTTCTTGCTCATGGCCTTATCAGAGTCCTTCCAACACATTGAACTAAGTCAACTACTTCTGAGAATAACTTGTGTTGGCGTCATGGTCTCATACTCGATTTCTAGTGTTGTCAAACCAACAGTACTGGTAGATTCTGACAGCTACCGATACATTCCAACTTGGACGTAGATCTAGAACGCCGGTGTCGTTTCTTAATTTTTAAATCAATGTAATGCTTAGGCCCAGGAAGTATGGGCCCATTTGTAAAAACGTGCCAGCTTCTTATTCCTCGAGGCTCCCGACCGAACAAAATCCACTGTAAAGACATAGGTTTGAAACAAAAATAAATGGTGATAATATGCTGGAATGATGGCAATGAACACTTTCAATGACGTGAAGGAACACTGGTCCCCTAACATCCGTTTTTCCCCTGAATATTTCCTAGGCACGTACGATATCGGGTAATTATCTGGGCACCCATTTGCCCCATTGTAAAAAAAAGTATATATATGTGTGAACGTCTAGGCCCCTGAGGAACTGCCTTCCGGCTTCCAGTGGGAATCAGTTTATAAGCATCAGTTAATTATGCATGCTGCATTTGCATCTGCATACCCTTTCTCCTCCTCTTTCAATGCCTTTCGGATTGGTCAATTGTCTTCCAAAGCTTAGAACTCCTACTGAGAGTTCCAGAATGCCGTCTTCTCTCTGTTGTGAACCTGACATCAGGACTACTGCTCATAGAACATACAGCCCCTCCATTTATTCTAATGACAGTGGCACTCTCCTCACGCCACCCTCCAATTTCAACTTGAAGGATATAAAAATCCGGGAAGAAAGTCCACCTCGCTATACCGGCGAGAAACAAAACTTACCTTACACCCAGTATTTCGAGAAAGGGAAGCAGCGCATCTCGGAGGAGTACAACCCTTACTCGATGGAAAACATGGAGCAAGGATCACATCACTGTGGATCATGTCATTCATCCTCAAATACTCGTTTATTGAGGACAGGGTATCAACTAGCCTCTGCTCTTGGTCCGGACAACATTCTTCAGACGACAGAGATTGATAGTATACCTTGTGCTGGTGTGCGCATTCCTCATGGGCCCCTCAGGGGTCTTCTCGCATGGCGACTCGTTGTGCGCATACCGGGAACAGGAAAACAAAAAGCGGAATGGTGGGAGGACACAGAGCACTGGGTCACAATGCGGAGGCGTCGAGGTACTTCCTTGAAAGCCTTTCCCCCTCTTCCGAATAAACCTGTCCATTCGCACTCATATTCGGGATGTTCCTACCGGCGCGACGATTTTCCGTCGGTTGCTCGTCGTTCGCATCCTCAGCTGCTTGATACCTTGCAAACAGCGAGGAGGCCAATTGTTCTGGTGTCCAATTTCATCCTTGATACCAGTCTACCTCATTCACTTATTTCGCGCAATACCCTTCTCGCCCTCGGCTATCCTCCGTCACATCTTCCTCGGACTTCAACTGCGGATTGTGGTGGTGGCCCCAGCGTCACGCTATCGATTCAAGGTGTTTCGACAAGGCTGCACATCGCTAATGACGGTGAGGCAAGTAGGTTAGGTGTACAATTCTTGCACGACGCGGGCATCAGCATATGTTTTCCCCGAAATGGAGATGGTGTAGGACCAGTTCTATATCGTATGATTACTATTTGATCTTTTTTTTTTTCTTGCATGGCTAATTGTAATATTTCTTCAGTGGAATCCACCCAACACCTCAGAGAAGTTCCTACTACGGTATCTCGAGAACTAAAGCCGACATTTCGACGGCGTGTGCGAGCGTTGTTTGGCAGATAGCACGGCGATCAGTATTATTGGATCCAGTTCTCCATTTTCATCTTTTTTCGAATATACCTTGAAGCCTAGTGTCTTAGCTTCGCAGGCGTCGCCAGGAAAGACATTTTCGCATGGTTATGCAGGTGAACTTTATGAGTATTTACGATTTTCAGACTCTCTCCAGTGCATATGTAAATTATTGACATCTATATTTTCGGAACGCTGTACTTATCGACATCCTTCAACGAACTTTATGTGTTAGTCGCAAAGACGATGATGGGTTCCCTTGCATTTTTATTATTTGTACATCTACTCAAGTACTTATCTTCTCCAACTGGCGGGTGTCGGACTCTCTTCAATGCGACCACTTGCGGCAATTTGTGCCCCAATTCCAATCGTATCTTGTAAAAGCTCTTCTCCAAGCATCCGGACATTCTGCCCATCATACGCGGCGCTCTGCCGGTGAGCAGGAGCCAACCCAAAAACTGTATCTTCTTCAATCTCATTGATCACCCTTCCGTCCGCACCAACATGCCTAGTCTCGAAGCCATCGGAAGAGTCATCATCCTCGTCATCAAACCCGTCATCCACAACGGGAGCATTGGTAGCGAATGGGTGAACAGGGACTATGCCCTCGCCTAAGGCGTTGACTTCATTCTCCAGTGAATCACTGGAGTGATTCGAAGAGCCAAATGAATCGTCGTCGACGTAAGCTGGAGTGCTTCCAGAGGCCATGAGGAATGCTGCGGATGGATGGGCAGTATTGTTAATCGAATCAAGAGAATCCGAGTCCGAGTCAATGGAATGATCTGCTGCGTGATGCACTGTAGGGGTATAGATCGGCGTAGCAGGCGTTCGCGAGTATAATGATGATGAATCGGATCTTTGGCCCGAGCCACGAACCTGAATATCTCTGACATGGCGAATCATGCTTTCCAAGCTCGTGTCCCTGGTAATGCTATCAGTGGTATTGTAGCCTCCTCCTCGGGCGTAACGCGAAAGTGAAGGTGGCGTGGGCACAGTGCTCATACTTGAGTCAATCACTTCTTGTTTCTGCAGATGGTGCCGGTCCTTTACACCAGACTTACGGACACTTTTAAGCGCAGACGCGATTAGGTTGCGTTGAATGCGTTCAGATGCCTCTTTTGCTGGGGTTTGTCTCAGCTTTAGCAAACCCAACTCTGCTGAGGAACGAGGAGGGCGAACGGGCGACATTAGGACAGGAGGGGACATGCCAGGCGGTAAACCATCAAAGGAATCATCATCATCATCTCTGTCACTTGCTTGCGGTGTTGTTGCCGACTTGTTTGCACCTGGCTTCCTGGATCGATGCTGTTGAGGTGTAAGAATTGACGGATCGCGCAAATCAACGAGCCCACTCCAATTCGAAGAGCCACTCGACGGAAGATACGGGTTTAGCTGTTTGTCAATGACTGGAGTCCTTGGTTTGTTCTTGAACTTCAGAGGTGACGTCGACTTGAGTTTGTTGTCAAAAGAAGAATTATCAGTCGCAGAATAAAGATTGTGACGAAGGACACTTTTTAGTAGTGGGTGTGAAATTTCTTTGCCTTTCCCTTTAGCCGACAGAGGTATGCTACCAATGGTATCGTGCTGCTCAGACGTGTCGTCGGTTGAACTTTCGTCATCAATGGAATCTAGTCCGCTTGTATGGAATCGTTCTGGTTTTGAAGAGAAAGCTGTGAGTTCCTGACTGAGCTTGACAAGAGGAGATTGAGTCCACGAAGGGTCTTCAGAACCTTGACTCGCGAAACTTTGCTGAGAACTGGCAATGCGAGCAGCAGTGGCAGGTGTGGATGCAAATGCTCCCTGTCCGGGCAGAAAAGAGGTTTCACTGTTAATTGTGGTTTCGAATACTTCTCGAGGGCGCTCCTCTTGACTCCTGCTACGGTCTTCCGCAATTATATGGTCTTGCGACGAGACGATATCGTCGCGTTCGGATGGCACTTCATTCACTGTCGAGTAATCGTCATACGTCGGTATTCTGATTTGGGCTGCTTGTTCGTAAAAAGAGGTCCAAAACTATAACTCATATATCAGTTCGTGTTGTTATAAATCATGTTGTTACACACCTGTGCAGCCTCTCGAACAGGTTCTGTGCCAACAGCATACCGCTTCACTGCGGGCAGCAATTTATTCGCCAATACATTGTGAATCTTGGAGAAATTTTCATCTATATTCTGATCATGAGATTAACTCTTAATCAACAACTAGTGCAAAGAAGGCGGTTATTATACAGACCTGAAGCTTTATTGTAATGAGTTGTTCAATTTGTTCAATTTGATCGATGGTAGAGGCTTCAGTGTCCAAACCTGGGATGGTGATATTGGCCGAGTCAGAATCCGTTTTCCAACGCGGTGGGTTTGGAGATATTGATTTTTGGGAAGACATCGCGTAACTTTAAGATTGCTTGCGTTCAAACGCGTGACAGACGCGTGACGCGCTCCTACTCTTAATTTCAGACCAAATCTCCACTACTGGTAAGCTAGCAAAGCCTTTAACTTGAAAGTAATTAATTCTGTTTCGAAATTTTCCCGTTGTGGGTTTAGTTTGGAGCGAGGTCTTCCACAGAGTCATAAAACTCCTTTATGATCCGTTTCTGCGCGTCAGCACCTTTCTCTGTCTTACAAAAAGTCACCCCTCAGTCGCAGAGAAGAGGTCTGGTATTTTCTATAGCTTACCTCAGTGTCACCAACAGCACGGACAACAATGTGCTTTCTGCCAGCAAGAATCTCCTCCGTAACGTCTCCAAATGAAGGATTGTCAACTGATGCGGCAAATTCCACTTGGGACCCAGTAACGACGGCCCCCGCCTCCTGTGCGATAACAACACCAGCGCAAATATCCCAAGGCCAACATCCTATTTCCCTATACATCCGAATTCGAGATTCACCGTGACCCATGGAAAGACGTAAGGACTTACCAATATAGGTCCAATCCTCCTTGTGCAACCATCGAATAATTAAGAGCTGCGCTACCGAGTGACCTCAACGAATGTGCCATTTTCCCGCCTTCCACTCCTCGGGCAGGATCGCCTGCTAATCGACCAAAGGAGCGGGACTTCACACCAATGGCATTTTCCGTACGATCCGATCCCCATTCAACAGCTGTTAATATCTCAGTGAGGGCCAACAAAAATTAAATTGAATCTGACCTATCAAAGCTTGACTTAACGATGGCAGTGGCTTTGGCGGATTTGCCAAAGGCAACTTGCGAGGTATTGAAGTTTTACCTTGCTGTAGGAATGAGCCTTGACCCTTCACCCCAGTGTACTAGGAGTATTTGAGCTAGATTACCAGTAAAAACAGAAAATTCCCACCAATTGGTCAAGAAAAGGGTTGAAAACCACCCCCAAGACTGGTCGACGTTTATATATCAGACCGAGTGATATACAAGAGTACGGAAATCCGTGAATAAAATTCGTTGTACCATCTATGATGAAACTTCCAGTGAAGAAAGACGAAACGTAACCATAGAGCATGCGTACCAATAGGATCAACACAAAATGTCGGTTCATCCGACAATGTGGGACGAGATCCTGCTGAATAAGATTCCTCCCCGATACTGTGTAATTTTGTCAATGGGTAGTGGACATTGAAAAGGCGTGATTCAACTTACAAATGAAAGGTTGGATATTGCGAATTCAATTCTTTTTTCACGAGTTCCTCTACGCGCACATCATACTCAGTGACCAGATCAACAGAGTTCTTCTTTTCGCCTACACCAGATTCAGATGAAGCAGACTGGATGGCCGCCGAACCCTCCAAAATCAAGTCTCCAGCCTTACGAGCGAGATCAATGACGAAGCGTAATATTCTTCGTAGTTCACTAGGAGTCAATTCGGTTGAAGTCGACATAAGTAAATGGTCTAAAACAGCGATAAGATAACAGCCTCTTTCTCACGACCGGTACGCGCGTCAAATTTGCACATAAACACCTCTTATAGTTTTCATCCAAATTTCTCAACAACAATCTTATCTTCTGTTCGAGAGACATGTTTTTGACGCGTTCAGAGTACGGTATGTTCCAATTTTCTTCAATATTTGAACTTATGTTCACCACTTTACTTAGATCGTGGTGTAAACACATTTTCACCAGAGGGGCGGTTATTTCAAGGTATTATATGTTAAGTCGAGCCCATGAAAGTATCTGAGACTTTACTATAGTGGAGTATGCAATCGAAGCCATTAAAGTATTCCTTTGGAATGTTGTCTGAAATGCGGACATTGACTACCATCGTACAGCTTGGCTCAACCACTGTTGGTATCAAAACGCCAGAGGGCGTCATCCTTGCCGTCGAAAAGCGTGTTCAGTCGCCACTATTGGAGTCAAATTCTATCGAGAAGATTATGGAGATTGACAGGCATCTCGGATGCGCGATGTCTGGACTAACCGCAGATGCTCGAACCATGATCGACCACGCACGAGTAACGTCACAAAATCATGCCTTTACATATGACGAACCCATCAAGGTCGAAAGTGTGACCCAAGCGGTTTGCGATCTGGCGTTAAGATTTGGTGAGAGCGTGCATGATGAGGAGGCTATGATGAGTAGACCGTTTGGTGTGGCTCTCCTCATTGCAGGAATCGACGAACTTGGGCCACAATTGTACGCGTCTATCTCGAACCGCTGGCACCATCGCTGACGCTACCCAGGTATCATACTGATCCCTCAGGTACATTCGTACGATATGATGCTAAGGCCATTGGATCCGGATCTGAGGCCGCGCAGAGTGAACTGCAGGACAAATGGCATAAGGTATGTTTAATCAAGTCTATTACTTCCGAGAAGGTTTACCTGTCAAATCAGCAAATGACGCTGCGAGAAGCACAGTTGCTTACCCTGAATGTTCTTAAGCAAGTGATGGAGGAGAAGCTTGATCAACATAATGTTCAGCTAGCCCAGGTTTGCCCTCTCTGCAACATAAAATATTACCTTTTCTTATGTTCTGCTTTATAGGTGACCCCAGATAAAGGATTCAAGATTCTTGACGAAGCTAGCCTGAAAGAAGTGATTGAAGCCATGTAATTGATATAACACCTTTTTAATACAACCTGCGACCTCGGACCAAGCTGACTGATTCAGCAACACACAGACTTTTCTCCGTGTATCCGTAAGACTATTAGCTACCTTCTAACGTTTCATGTCACTTTTACGCCCCAGACCACGCCTTCTCTCGATTGCCGAGTTCTCTGTCCATGGCGCCATTATAATATACAGCTGGATGGAAACACAGTGGGTTAATTTGTTGTGATTGAAAAAAATTCTTGCCTGTACATGAATCAATCAATCAGTTGGCCAATTCAGGAAGTAACACCAGCGCTTATCATATTCTATCTCCACCAATTCAGGCGTTTGCTACTATTACAATCTTCTCTTCACAATGACCAGCTCAGGTAATGACTGGCTGACACTTATCCTCCAGATTAGTTGATGATCTTGTAGGTGAGGCGATAAACCGTGATCTCCCAACCGAAATCTTCCAGTGTCGCGATGTGCTCTCGGTTATATTCGATTTCTTGATTGTCGATCCGACCTTTTCTCACGATATGGTATATAATATGAGGAGGACCCTAATCCAAGCAGCACTGCAAAGCCTTCAAAGAACCTGCCTTGGACGCACTTTGGAGAGTGCTACCGTCATTCTTTCCACTTTTTCGATTGTTGCCCACCTTTACACTTGCAGACGACGTCTACGTCAGTTCAAGCTCTTTCGTACAAACTTATCCAAATCCAACGATTTTTTACAGGTTCTCGAGGATGTCGAGGATGCAGATTTAGATATCTTCCACTACTACGCTTCTCGTGTGAAGGTTCTCTTCCTGCAGGACCAAACACATAGTATTTCCAGATTCGTCTACATGCGTATCAGGCAAAAACATCCAGGTCCACTATTGAAAGGACTCAAAAAACTGCATATAGCTAGCAGCGACCCCGACATTTTACTTGATGCCTTTCTAGCTTTGGGTCCCAATATCGACGTCGTAGAATTGCACAACGATGGAGTCGCGAGCTCTGAATTTCTCAGAATGTTTCTGTCCTCGCTGAAAGATGCCGTTCCCAAACTGTCTCATATCGTGATGCATGGGCAGAGCAGGGTCAACCTCCAACCAATTCAATACTTCAAAAATCTGCGTCGCCTCGACATCAGGATGAGCGACAATTATCTTCCTCCTTTCTTTTTGGATAAATTGGGCGACCTCGAATGTCTTCACGACTTAACTCTTCACATCGCCGATACTTCAGACACGTCAATTTTACCGTCAGTGTTGAATATCCGTCGGTTTAACCATCTGCGCTCGCTGCACATCATAGGCCACATCTGGCTTGTGGTTCGCCTGCTGCAGTGCATGGATCCCCGAACTCTCGAGTATTTCGTACTTGACGGAACTGGGGATGCCCAACTTTCTGTAGGCCCACAGTGGGATCTATGTTTCCGTATTCTTTCCTTATCAAAAAATATCAAAGGGATCGACATTCGGCATTACCCACCTGCACGGCGAGATAGATGGCGCGGACTCACTGTATTATCGATTTCTCCCTTATTTCACCTTCAGTCCCTCGAACGTCTAGTATTACGCGAAGTCTCATTGTCTTTTTCAGACGATGATATCCTTACCATCGTAAGGGCCTTCCAATCCCTAAATACACTTGTGCTACTTTCATCATCCCGGGGCCCACTCCCATCCATAGCGGCACTCCTTCGGTTAAGTCGTGATTCCCCAAAACTAGAAGAGCTAGAGCTGTGCATAAGCGGAGACATTCAGGATATGAAAGTGACAATGAAGCGGGATATTGACCAAATTCCCCGAGGGCATAATCACCCCTTGCGAATACTACGCATCAACTCTCCTTTGGAAATTCACCCCAGAGATGTCGCTGAATTTGCACGCTTCCTCTGCCGATTATTCCCTAACTTGGAGATGCTTGAAGGCATTGGTCCACAGGACCAGCAGGAAAGCTGGTCTAATATCCAAATAGTTTACGACGTCCTTCGAACGGAACTCAATTTTCTCAAGAACACTCTGGTTCTTCGTAACACGGGAATACCCAGCGGATCACCCCACAAGGGTGTGTTATCTACAATTCGTGGATGAACGATGATTGTGGCAAAAAAACCCAAGAGCTTGATTTGCTTTCTGTACGCAGTTGATTAACTAGCCCAGTTCGAAGATAGTTGACTCCAATGATTCATTAAAAAAGTTTTTAAGAGCAACGATGTCTTCGAGAACGCCCGAAACGGCTGTGATGCTTGGAGTAAAGTTTACATGACTGGTTGGTCCGAGTATATCATGGCCTATCTTCTCCGACTTTCCACATCTCTAAGCCACCTTCTCCTCCGACACCTATGAGGCCACGCCGCCAATCCACACTCAATACCTTCTTAGATCCATCCCACACCTTGAAAGTTGCCATGGGTCCCTTCGGACTACGCAAGTCCCATACACGAACGACACCATCATAGGCTCCCGTAACGACCTGGAGCGAATTATTTTCACCAACGGCCAGGCAAGATGGTGTTGATGGATGCAAAAAGCCCACTGAGGAGGAATTTAGTGAAGTGGATGATGTTCGAAGGTCGTATATGTTCAGAGTTCGGTCTGTAGATGTGGCCAGTGCGGTATTCCCTTCTGGGGTCAATGCCAAGGCAAGGAAGGGCTTTTCCGACGAGTTCTGGGAGATAACGGATGGTCAGAAACAATACCTATCGAAGGAACACAACTTACAAAGGTATGCTCACAGACTCCATATTCCGTATCCCACTTTCGAACCGTCGAATCGAATCCACAGCTGTATGCCTTCTGCAACTCTGAGGGTGAGAAAACGCACTGTGAAACCCGACTAGTGTGCGACTTGAGAACATTCAGAGGAGCTTTTCGTTTTGGTCGAGAGCTATCATTGATGCGCCGACGTTTTTTTCGGTCATGGTCGTTAGCTACTGGCTCTGGAATCTCATCGGATGCCGGAAGAGTGGTGTTCCAGAAACCTACAAGACCGTCCCACGACGATGTCAGAAGCCAGGTCCCACTGGAAGAGATTGAAGAAAGAGGGGCTGTATGAAGGTGCAATGATGCAAGGACCTTTGAGGAGGATGACCCATCCGGAAACAGGGTGATTTCGGTGATTTGCCCTGTCAAATCATGAGAGGCAGAAGCAATCGTGTACGAGGCGTCCTCCTTTGAAATTAAACTTATTGTACTGATGGGCGCGTTGTGAGCTAATGTACTTGAAACCAAGGCCTTCGAGTAGTCGAACATCCGTATGTTCCCATCGTAAGACGATGTAATGATATGCCTGCGATGAAAGGTCAGTTGCTTGTTCAAGTACATGGGCTGCATATACCCCTGCAATTGACACGAGACAGAGGATACCCAATCCTCATGAGGAATATCAGACATCCTCTTTGGGGGCATGATTGATTCGATATACTCAATTTCGAGTGTTTCTTCCTGAGCCATTAAAGGTCACTTGCAAAAAACATAGGCTTATAGGACAAAAACGTACTTCACCGACGCCATTATCAGCACACCACGCGCCCAAATGAGTCCGGAGTATTTCTCCTCTAACCAAGAAATCGAATGGAACAGGTTTTTCTAGAACTAGTGTTTTGTTGATGAGCTGAGAGAGTTGGAACCGCTTCCAGGACGTAGGAATCATAAACTTCTGGCTTGGGAGTGGATACTGCGTTTGAGTAAAAAACGAAACTGGCTGCGAGGCGACATCATTCGACATTTTTCCAACTCCCGAGCACACAATCAAAGAGTTAGTCGTTGCCTGGGCCCTGCGTCGGCCTCATCTCAAAAATTTCTCACGTGCACATCTAATCAATCGCACGGTGTAAGCGCTCGCTGAGCCGACGCTCGGCGCTAATTATTCGTCAAAATCAGCAATTGGCCAGGCTGAATCCCAGAAAAGCTGAGGGATGAGTGCAAAAGAGTCACGGTAATGCCAGAAGATCTTTTTGTTATTTGAAAAACTATTAGTACTCTCAATTTGACTGACTTCAAAAATTTGAACCGTGACGTCGCGTGACTGCATGCACGTAAATTCGCCTTGGTATACCGTAAGACAAAGCCCAGATCCTGAACACAGTTGAGGTTACAACGCGCTTATTTCAAACTAAGACAGAAATAGGTGAGATCGGCCAAAACCAATGGAAATGAATGGTTATACTAGCCTGGCGATGCACTCCACCTCAACAAGGACGTCTCTAGGCAGCCGCGCAACCTCAACAGCCGACCGTGCCGGTGCGTGATTTCCAAAGAATTTGGCGTAGATGCCATTGACTGTTACGAAGTCATCCATAGATTTTAAGAAAACCTAAGCAGAGACGATGGTCAGAGATACAGAGGAGATATGGTGCAATGTGATATGCCTACCGTTGTCTTCACGACTTTGCCTAATTCAGACCCTCCGGCCTCCACAACAGCTTTCAGGTTTTTCAGAACCTGTTCAGTCTGTGCTTCTATACCCCCCTCCACAATTTGCGCCGTCGAAGGATCTAGCGGGATGCATCCTGAGCAGAATAGCAGATCGCCGACTTTAACCGCCTGAGAATATGGACCGATAGCTGCAGGAGCTTCTGCAATAGAGGTGAGGTAAGAGTTTAATACGGCAAAGAAATGGGGAGGGCTAACGTGAGGTAGAAACTATGGACAAGGATTTGTGCGTAGTCACAGACATGTTTGAAGAGGTGGTCAAAAAACTCCTGCTGTTTTGACCCAGTCGGATCAGATAGGCCTTATCCAGTTTCGAATGACCGAAACTGGGACTTCCTTGGCTGTAGAGCAGTCGGCATTCAGAAACAACAGAATTCGAACATGAAGGCGTTAGCCTTCCACCGCTGATTCTGAACGCCTGTCGCCTAAATTGGCGGGATAACGGTGTCATGCTAGCTGACAGGTTTCCAGCGAAAGAATTCTTCCTGAGAGATACAGGGGGGAAAGGTTGGCTTGACAGCTGCAGGCCACGTTAGACGTTCGACACGGAGACGTTACCTGCAAATTGGGATGTATCTGTACGCCAATTGACTCAGGGGTGCTGCACCGCAGAATCCCCACTTTGCGCAAAACAAAACGATCCAAAGACCTTCCAAGAATCACCATTTAATTGAGAATTGGTTAAACTACATATCAAATGACCAAATTTTACAATTGACGTGGAATGTAAGGACGGAGATACTACAGCTTTCAACTGTATATTAAGTATGAGTAGTGTAACCGCAGAGGAAGGACCGATTGCAGAGTGAATACCATGATGGGAGCAGATGTTGAAAATTGCATTAAGAACGTACACGTTACGACTGAATTGGAGAAAGACGGGGAAGAGGAGGAGGGGAGTTGATGAGGATGTCAGCAGCTTTTGGGAAAGCGGAAACGACAGGGTGGATGAATGCAAATTTAGACGAGGCTCAGAGTGCGAAGATTTCGTTTGATTATGATATCGCGAACTGTAGGAGAGCTCAAGTTAGGAGGACTTACGAAAAGTTGGTCGATACATACCGGTCAAGATGATAGTATGGGTTCGTCTCGTGTCGGTTACGGAGGTCAAATGAACTGGACATGGTTCAGAGCTATGCGGCGGTTACACGAATTCGTGCTTACTATACAGTTCTCGCTCTCTATTGGGTGTGTAAGCTTGGTGAATGACTCCGAATTTGTTTCTGAAGTCTGCACACAAAAAGTGAATAACAGATGTCCGTCCACCCGAAAGATAAGACATACACTTTGAAACGGAGTCGTAATCGTTCGGCCGATCGCCATAGGAAACCAGGTGGTGATTAAGTCGCACTCCCGCCTCTAGTTTCGCCTGCAATATATGTAATCAGGAAACCAAAGTGAAGCAAAAGGAATGAGGCCTACCCGTAGTAAATCGCACTTGTTAAGAAACAACACAATGCTGACATTTTTCAGTAATTTGTTGGACGCAACAGATTTCCATAGGATCAACGAATCTTCTAGTCGATTCACACGGGGATCCTGAAAAAGTGAACTTGAATACGTCACGAATGATTGAAATGCAAGCAGTCCAACCTCTGCAAGCACTTGATCAAAAGCGGATATGGGCGCCAAAAATATGATGGCGTTTACTATACAAAGGCTGAGATTTGTGAAAATTATCTTTTTGTCTCCAACCTTACCGTCTTCGAAATATGGTGCCCAAGCTTGTCGTTGATTTCGGGCCCCACCAACATCGTAAATACGCCATTGCACACCCCTATTAGATCCGGACGAGATGGAAAAAGTGTATTCAATTACTCCCATCGTCTTCAACCGGGCCTTCAGCACATCCGCTATCATATCAGATCAGTGGATGACATTTCTTCATGCTGAAGATCTCACCATCAATTGGGATGTACTTTTTTGCAGTGATCCTGGGGATTTCGTCGAGATAGCTGGTGAAAAAATTGAGTGCATCAGAGGCTCAGTTAAATGCAATTTTATCGTATCATCGCTTACAACCCACTGCTCTCCTCCAACCGCAAACGCTTCTCTTCCAGACATTTTCTTACCTGTGGATCTCTCCACAGCTCCTGCATTGCAGGAGCGCAAGCATTCAATGTATGTACTGGATCATGAGGATCCTCCCACCACCCTTCAACCTCACCAGTATGCGCGCTCTTCGGGCTCTTGGATTTCGTCCCGAATTTGAAAGGTTTTTTCCAGTCCATTGATGTGTGGATGGCAATTTCATTTGCCGTGGAATCCGTTGAATAGATCGAATAACTGGAATAATAAGAAGACGCAGTTGATCCACTCAGAGATGACATGGTTGGCTTTCTCTGAGGGATCGAGATGCTTGGCGATGGCCTTCCATTTGGTGATGTGGGTGAATGGACCTTTAGAGGCGGGGCTAAACTCTCGTTGTTGTAAACTTTGGCATACTGCTGCCAAACTTGTTTTGAAGGGTCGGCCAGGGTCAATTCATCTTCCTCAGGAACCGAAAGAAGGCGGATGAGCCGTTCTTCAAGTTCTGTGAGTGGCTCGAGCCGACGCCGATAGAGCTCGTAATTGGCCACTCGAGTCCCCAGAATCGCAGATGGGGGTCGTCCATTAGAAGTGATAATAACAGATGCAGTTTCAAGGAGGGAATCGCCGTCGTCGTGATCATCAAAAGCATCAGCTTCGGGTGCGAGAGCATCAAGAATACTGCAGGAAGCAATATAATCACCGTTTGGAGATTGTATTAAAAATAGGAAATCCCGATATTTACCGTCTTATAGAACGAACCAAATTCAAATAAATAACTGCTCGCCATGCTATCCTTTCTGCGTGAAACGCAGAAGGTGAATGCAACAGCTGAAACTCTGATGATAAAAACATTAGTAAACGATTTTGGGAATGAACAGAATAGAAAATCGCAATTCATGATTTCTGTTGATCACAAAGTGGTACGAAGGACAGAATGGAATGCAACAAGCTGTACGTTATAAAAACCGCAAAACGAGATGGTCTCACGTTTCAATGTAGTACTCTTCCCAGATTCAGACTGCCCAAGGAGAAGCACATTGACCTCTGGCCTTATCTTCTTCTTTTCATTTCTTTCCTGGTGCAACATATCGTCGATAGAGTCACTAATCTTCTTGGCATCCGACTCCGCCTTGAGACGGGCCTCTCTCGCGAAGGGGGTCTCATCTGGTGGGGGAAGAAGGGCAGCAGATAGTGGATCCGAATATGTGCGGCGATGGACAGGGGGTTGAACGACCTGTGCTTTGGGCATGACATGCAGAAAAGAATGGAGAGAGAGTAAAAAGATTAGTGACAGTATGTAGGATATGAATAGTGGGCCGGGGCCCGGTACAGAGTCCGACCTGCTTTCTTCCCACGTGAGCATATCTTGTTCCGAATCCGAATCCGTCGTCCAGACGACTGTAATTGGCTCGCCAAATTTGTCCTTTCTTATATTCTTATTCGGCTTTTAGCGATCTCTGCATCCGTTCACAGCGGTATCGATGACAGATAAAAACCCTTACCTGCGACTGCACCTCAGTTCAATTACGTTGCTTCCAATGAGTTGTCGCGATCGACAACCTGATACTCCTGCACCCTGAAATACAATGACACTGGTCTCTATAGCGCGTTTAGGGGGATTGTCCTGCGCACATCCGGATTCCACAATCAATTCTAGAAAAGTGTTAATTTAACCCCGAGTCTTTCTCGCTTCTAATTCGTTTCTAGGTGCTTGTGCCAAACCTTTACCGAATTTGAAACAAATTCACGAAAAGAATGTGAAGCGCTAACCTTTTTGAACTGGATGGTTGCTCGCCGTTCCTTAAAAAAAACTCTTATATTCGACATCTTGAAGGGATTAATCGGTACTGTACAATGTAGTTGGTCCACTCAGGAGCACGGAAAATTACCTGAGGACAACTTTAACCTCCATAAGAAAATTTGTTCAATGCAGTCAGGAACCTTTTCCACCAAAAAAGGAAAATCAGATTACAAACTCATTCAAGATAGGAGCGGCAATTATGTCACTTTGCGACATCGACATCGTGGTGTGGTCAACTGTGATGTTTTTTTCGGCCATAGCAGTCGTATGTCGTACAGTGCTTAACTTTTTCCCCTATTCTGTCAGAATCCGTCGAATCCGTTTTGCTTCATTTGAAGACTTTTCCTTTTCTTCACCTACTTGCACGATCGCCATCCACAAAATCCTTCTGTCGCTCCATCGTCCACGTCCGGCAGCACCACTGGGCAATTATCACAGCCGATGAATACATATACAGTGACAAAGAATCTGTAGTTTCAATCGACAAGGTAATCATTACTCTTTGGTTTTTCCCAGTATTCTTCCGACATACCGGTGGAGCTTGGATTACCACTGTTCTCGATACCCTCTGTGTCCGCGTATTCACATCCGAGAGAACACCGAGATGGATCACACTTATTCGAGACAACATTTATTATACGATTCTCGATGGAGAGACATTTCGACTCCGTCACTTCAAAACAAGAATCCAATTCTCCGATCCTGCCGGTTCAGTGTCAGAAAACATGCATACCGGAGAAACCGGTTTGCATTCCGAAGGAAGACGGGGCGGAATACAATTGCAAATCCAGTCATCGCAATGGCACATAGTAAATGTGAAGAGGAGGACGTACACTTTCGGAGATCTCGAATTAACCCTGCATAAGAACTGGATCAAGGACCACGGCTCCGTCCTTCTTAGGTCCAGACAATGTCGATGGACAAAAATGTCTGCGCTACCCATACAGCAAGATAGTTATCGAAGAGAATCTACCTTTTGGTGAGTACCACTTATCAGCTTGCAGAACGTAAATTATAATCACACCTTCAGGCAGATATTTCGAGGCATTTATTGTTTCCCTTCCAATATCATTAAAATTATCAACGACCCATTGTCAACCGTGGACATCATTGTTCCACAGTGCGATTTCGAATTCCTTCTCTTCCGCCTTCGTGATGCGGATTTACTCCGCCAAACGATGATGAAAATAAATCGCGAAAGCCAAAAGGTTCAGAATCGTCATCCGGGTCTATTACAGAGCATTGTCTCCGATATATTTATCCAGACATTGCGCGACACATTTACAAGCTAGATTTACTATCGAAGAGAACTGAACACTTATTCATACGATGATTAGCATTATTGGACTCATCTGAGAGAATCGCGATTCAAGACGCAGATCTTTTAATTCCGCTTGACAGCGCCAATCCCAATTTCCATCAAGATCATCTCTCGATTGATCATCGGTATCAAGCCCTTTTAGGCAGGGCGGGAATACCTCCGTCTTGCCGCTCAGATACTGTGACATCGGAAGTGAGCGCTCATGCTTAAGCTTATTTAAAGACAGATGCGAGAATGCCAGAGTACTGCATGTTAAGCACTGAGACAGAAAGTTTAAATGGAAAGACTCGGAATAGGGGGAGGGGTCATTAATGGGCGCTATGATGAAGGTGGCGAGGAGAATGGGATTCAGCTAAAACCAAAGCTACGATCGAATTTTTTTGAGTTTTAAACTTGAAAAGCTTATTTTTGGTTGCAAATCAAGAATCCGAGCATTGAAAGAGTCAATTTATGGAATATCATAAGGGGTTTCCTCAGGTACAGCATATTAAGGATGGGCCGAAATGAATAGAGTTGCCATGCAAAATTTGAGAACCTGTCCATGTCATGTAGAGAACTTCTTTATGTAACATGTGAAGGGGATGCATAGGGCGCATCAACACAACTTTGTTCCAACTCAACTCTTCAATTGGCTAATGAGCGTGGAATAAAATGCAAAATATATAGATTTTCTTGATTGAAGAATATTTGAAGCCAGATGGGGATAACAGGCCCATTCCGCCGCGGCCTGCAATAGTCCAGCACCCGAACCAGCGTTATTGCGTGTGGTGCCGACCGTTATCGTACAGCTTCCGTAGAAATGAAGTCATTTGATATTTCTCGATCCTATGTTGTCCTTGGCCGCGACTGCGGTGTTGTTCATAATAGAGCTGCGCTTCGGCTGCAATCATGTCGACCAGTATTCAATATCCCAACATGCGCCTTCTTTGGTATTTGTCTATAGCGCCTTATGACCACAGAGTTCGTTGAACCGATGCACTGCAAATGCTTACGATTATCAATTAATGTAATTGTTTATACTTCGGGATAGAAAGTGGCTTATTTCTTCTAGAAGGCGATAGGATTAGTGTCCCAAAACAGTAGATGTTTCGTTCATATACACCGAATGCGTAGTTCTGAACTGCGGTCCTTATATCGGCGAGGAATCGTTTCTATAAACGCCCGCACCAACGTGTTCTGTTAGCGTTTGAGCGCGTACATCCAGCCGCAGAACGCGGTGATACCAGTTTATAGTTCCCCTTTCCCTTCATCCTCCCTCGCTACTCTCTTCTTCACTCTCTTCCTCTTCGCCATTTTCCAAGGAGAAGTCTTCCCAATCCATAACTACCCCAGGCAACAGCTTCCCACTTTGAAAATTTGCATCCAGCTTCGTGCTATACACACCCTCTACCAACGCTCTTCTCATGAATGGTGTAAACACTTTAAAGAATACCTGGCCGAAAGCTAAGATGACTCTCCTCTGATACCCTTTCTCTGTCTCCTCCGATCCCTCAGCATTACTCGTGGTACCAATGCCATTCGGCGAAGCCTGAAACTCGCCATAGTACGTCCTAATGTAAACCAAGACCGCCTCGCCACTTCTGAAAAGAATTTCGTTATCCAACAGTCGGGAAAGGTTGGTAAGGATGCTTATTGGCGCAAGCAGTCGCAGGCCATTCAATATGCTCAACAACGCATTCGTAAACTCGGCAACAGGCGGGTATAGTGCTAGTATCTGAGGAGGAATATGTGGAGGACCTTGAGATAGCAACGGTGCTGCTGATAGTGGCGTTGCAGGCGTCACAGGCATTGGAGGAGCAGCTGTTCCAGTAGCCGAACCAAGAAGCCATCTCGAAGGTAGTTCCCATCTGGTAGTACGCCCAGAATTAATAATACGACTTTGTGTCGTCGATTCTTTCGACGGAACCTGGAATTTTGCAACAAATTTTTCTCTAGCAGATATCATGTCGCGTTTGACCACTTCTCCCACTGCATGTGAGAACAGATTGGACAGGATTCCTCTGAAGTCAAGTCCTACTCGTGCAAATGCTGTAGAGCAGTACGTGAGTTGGGTCAGAAGCGAGGGTAGCAGGGATAGTGAAAGAAATGGAAGAGCAGGAGAAAGCGCCGGTAAAAGGTGGCCCGTGAGGGCGCGAGACGCGTATGAAGTGATTAAAGTGTATAGGTGCCGCCATTCGTGGTCACCCCGTAACGAGATAAAGTCCTGGTCAGGCGTTTTGATAGCGCTTGTCTTGCGTGATGCCAGCAATCCTTGGGCTGCAGGCGAAGTCTTCTCAAGAAATATCGTCGTGTATTGCATGATGACATCGTAGACTCCTTCCCTCCACAGGTCGATATATTTTTTGAGATAACGGGCGAGGTCCTCTTTTTCTCGCTCATCCAGACCTCCATGGCTCGTCATTCTGAGGACATCCTTTCCACAGGTTTCTAAGATGGACTTCAGACAGGTTTCACGACCAACAAGGAACGCCAGGGCAATCTGTTCTTCGCTCGAGATGTTTTCGCCGATGTCTACGAATTTCTCCACTTCAGATGGCATCAACGTAGATTTTATAGGCGAAAAAGTTGAAGCGAATGGGGATGATGGCCCAAATACATCCATCTTACGCAAAAAGTTGACCGCTTTGTAAAGAGCAGGTAGTTTTCGGTTGGGCTCATATAGCGTCCCCAAAAGCGAGAGCGACATTTGTATAATTGAATGGTGAATTTCGGAAAGCAAGGAGGACAACAGTAATGGAGGAGGTTTATTTGATGCATTGGTTGTAAGTGTCGTCGCGTGCGACACGAGGGACAGTGCTTCAGCAAAATAGCCGTTTCGGACGCACGTATCTATAAGAATTGGTATATCCAGCAAGTCCCTAATTTTGTCGTGTTGATCCAATACCATACGCGCCTTGCTGCGTTCCTTCAGAACCACCTCTGTTCGATCCTTCCATCCTGCAGCACAAACCTCGAGAGATGGTAAGCTGGAATTGAGGAGGGCGTCAAGTGACGACGATAGCGAGGTAAGAGACGAAGTAAGGGCATTCGTAGTTTGGTGGAGAGAAAGAAAAGTCGGGTAAGAAGTATGTGTGAGGGACGTTAGACTCGATGTTAAATGATGTGAATGTGTTTGAAGAGCGGGAGGTTCTGCTAACAACTCTTGCAACCCAAGAGTTGTGAGGTTCGATAAGTAGGTCTGTGAACTAGGCTTTACTAGCTGCTCGAGTGGGACCTTGGATGAGGACGCGATAACCTCGGTGAGCAATGAAAGATCCGACAGACCGGAGGTGCTTTGCAGGAGAGATTCCTCCATATTTCATGTGTGGGTTTTAAAGTCAAAGTGGTCACATTACATTACGTAACTTATGCATCTTCAGAGGAAGCTCTGCTCACCTGGAAATATACTGGAAAATCGATCTACGATTCATCGACAACATATCCTTGCAGCGGTCCTGTTGCCCTTCCGCGAAACGATGTAGGAAAGTAGCCTGCCTGTAAAACATGCATGGACCGGCCACATTTGAGTTGCGTTGAAGGCTAGCAAATTCACCTCCTATTGCATCGCAGACTGGCATTTAAAACAGCGAGTGTTCGACGATTCCTTGGGAGTCTTTCATCCAACATCTGTTTTGACAACCATCGGGCTTCTGTAACTACTCTGCTTGCTTTCAAAAGAATCATGCCATCAGCCCTCCTTCACGTTTGTCTGAAAGCATTTGCTTTGGCGACATTTATAGTTCACGTCGCCTCTCAAACTTTTGCCTTGGCCAGTTCATCTTTCGTTGACTCAAACCCAAAACCAACATCATACTCCCCTAACGGCCACTTCGTCACTGCTTTCTCTTCGTTCTCGACTTTTCTGAACTTCTTGTGGCTTATAAAACTACTAAAGAAACGACATTGCGATTCAGATGACGCCCCTCTCCCACCTGCTGACGAAATGCAGGAACTACTCGACTTCCGGAGAGGTGAGAAGATGCAATGCAAGGAAAAGGAGTTTGATTCTCTGCTGGTCGAACACGAGTCCCATTTACCCACCACAGCAGCGTGTCTACCGTTCTACATTTTTGGAAACGTTTCCCTTGGTAGCTGCTTGTCTTCTCTTTCTAAAGATATCATCTCAGTTTTCACAGCGCTATCCAGCTTTGTGGCGACCTATGGCCGCCACCAAACCGCCCACCTTCTCGTAATTATCAACCTTATGTTTCAGTATTCTTCGATCTATATCCTTTCAAGACACCCATGCTGCTCAGCCATTACTCCAGCCAACTTCTTGCTCCATCTGGTTATGAAGACTAACGCTGGGTTTGGTGTCATGCTCATATGGAAGACGTCAAGTATTCTGAGGGTATGGATAGATTCGCACCGTATTCGAGTTGGGCGTGTTAATTGATTCTTGTTATTTAGAAAATACAACACCCCACGATTGGGGAATCGATGAACACCGTTGTGATCTTCCTCCTCATGGTAAGTTCAGCAGGATATGGGTGATTAACCTTTAATCTAAATACGTCTTAGATAATCGGAGCCGGACCTGACCCAACTCTCGGCCTCACCCTCTTATTTGTTTTGCTCTCTCTCATGGTTCCCGACAGCGCCATTCCGCCGACGACTAATGCTTCGTCTGTTGCCTGGCAGTTGACCTTTAAAATGACAGCAGTCGCCACTATCTTTTGCCTCCTAACCGAATTCATTCTGTCCAAGAGGCGAAATTTTCCTTGGTTGCATGGATGGACGGGTTTGCGTTCGACCGACCTATTTTGATACACGACCATCTGTCTGGATAATGAACCTAGCTCCCACCACATAACTCGGAGCTGTATACGTTTCTTTGATCTACGCCACAATGAGTTCTTTGGGACAATGTAAAATGGAAGTTTGATATATCAGACTCTGCGCACTTTGGATTCTTTATTGCTATTCCTATTTTACTTATTACTTTTGCTACAGATTCCAATTGCCGTACGCGCTCTAGTATTTATGCCTTTATTTACTTTATCCTGCTCAACGTCTCTATGGACATAATCCACACAATGTGCATTACCCTGTTTTCGTTTTGATTATATAATGAAACTCCTGACTTCTTGAATCTGGGAAGTAGCCGCAAGAATGGATACTAGTCTCATAATCCGATGGAAACCGTGACATCTCTCCGTAAAAGAGGTAGCGAGCGGTTAACACCGTCTATGGTTCTTCATAAGAAGCCCTTTGGGAGCCTTATCATTCGGCAGAGACTGTTCGTATAATGAGTTCCTGAAGTCGTGATCACCACTCTCGACCACCTGCTGACGAATAAATTGAACATTATCATTAATATTAATCAATTAAGACCAACATATGTAACCATCGGAGGAGTTCTATGGCCGGTTGTATATTCGTTTCCAAACGGACTTCAACACCTTCAAGTTCGAGGCAAGGCGCCCGGGAGATGACGGAACAATCCGGCCACATGGTATCCAGATTTTCCGTTGTCCGAACCTTGATGTGCCTAGACAGCATGTTTCGAAAAGAGAACCCGACTTCGGGGCCAAATGTATCGGTTGGCACCTCACCACTTCATTTTCAGAAACCAAAAGTTCAGGTCAGCTCGAGATTCACTACCAAGAACAGTGGGAGTTGCACTCATTAGAAAAAATACTAGTACAAAGAGGTGATGGAATCAATTTTTACCATCATGCATGTGGTCCGTTGAGAAGCATTTATGGGAAAATTTCCCAAATTAAAACTGGTCGCACAGTCAGCCAAGATCATTGATGTCAATTGTAGATTCGTACACGCTGCTCTGGATTTTACCGAATCATTTTTGATTATACTGGCAACTTAATTATGCGAAGGAAAATCTCAAGCTATGTGCCGTCTTCGGTCTAACTAATCAGCCACTCCGAGTCTTGTAATATCGTTGAGTTGCAAAGAAAGTTCGAAGCGATTGAAGTCAAAACTGCAGTAATCCAGGATGTGCAGCCAAAGTCTACCATGTGCATCGTCATCATAATTGGGTGAACATGGCGTAATAATAGTATCAATTGGTCACTTGCTCAGTGTTCCTAGGACCTGGGTTGATCCTCTTCGTCAGTGCCTTAGCTACGATTAATCGCAACACAAATATATCACCAGTTTTTAATTGCAAGAGGTCGTCATAAATTATAGTCCTCGAATGAAGGGGATCTGTTTCAGGATAAATTCAATCAGGTTAGAATACTATTCCTTATTGAATATTGAGTCCTTATCGGGTGTTTTCAAAATTATGGTCGACAGAATAAAATATATATCACTGTATCCACATGTACCTTTCTATCATAGGCCTTTTTCTTGTTGCTGATGTCGTTGTGTCATAAAAGCGTGGTCACCATCACGTCGGAGTCAAGCACCCAAATCGGAGTTTAAATACTCGGTATTTCCCCAGTGTCCTGTTAATTAGAATAAGTTTTATTTATTAAATGCCCATTACATAAATCCCACAAAAAATTCATTTTCCTTAAATTTTAACATTTTAATATGGGCTCTATAAATCTCGAAAAATATATACTAGTGTATATACATCAAATTCAAAAAAAATTGTAGAGAGAGAGTCATTGTGGAGAACAAAAATTGTGAAGAATTGAAAACACTTGAAAACACCCAATAAGGAGTAGTAAACGCACATGTTTCAAGTGTATAGAGCCAGATAGTGATGGATTGACAGCTCTTATTCGTCTCTACTCGCAAAAATGGAGAGAAGATCCTAATGTGTTTCTGTTGACAACGTTCGATACTGAAGACACGCCTTTGTGTAGCGTTCCCCAAGACTTGGGGTTAGGTTCTACCTACAGCTTGAACTTAAAGCGAAATTAAGCACTTTCCGAAGGGGCCGAGCTAGAGATTCCTCGAGGGGGACAGAAATTCAGAGCATGTCGTTGTGGAGCCTGATGGTTCACACAAGGTAACTGGACCCTGAAAAAAAAGCATTGGCACTCCGGTTGCGCATCTCCCAGTTCAGAAGACAAAGATGTTTCATTTCTCGAAATTATCAATGCTCGGGGAGGATGGAAGCAAAGGTAACTTGCATATGTGCCTGTGCGAACGCCATTAAGGCAATATGCATGCCTACCAGACAGAACTGTCGGATTGGATGAGAGTAACCTCGACAGGCGGCAGCAGAGCGGAGGAGAACGACAGGAGATTACAGCAAAGGCAGATGTCCAACGGATTGGCCAGGATTGGCCGTGATAACCACAAACTATGAACGCACATTGTATGTTACGCACAACAATAGGAAAGTTCACATTTGGAACGAGTCCGGTCCGGCGGACTCCGGTGAAGCAAACTCGGAAAAAAGTGGAACTCTTTTTGTGAAGAACAAAAGAAGGTATCCATATGTAATTGACGGAAGGATCATTGGAGTGGCGGAAAGGGATTCAGTGCTTAAAATCGAGCCTATGAGTCGTTCTGGTCTATCCGCATTGTGCTAGCGGCAGTGGTAAACTCGACTTCAGTGATCTGATCATTGCCGTTCACTGGATCATGGGACTGAATGAGAATGTGATGACACATTTCAACTGGTATTAGAGCAATTGGTATTGGCCTCGGACCGCTACTTGAAAGCGAGGAAACTGCGGCTTAATTGTGTCAATAAGGTTCAGAAGTCAAAAATGAGATTGTATGGATCTGGGACCGAACATATTTCCGCTTTGACTCTGAACAAAAAAGGTTCACACGGCAATCTCCGGCAGGCAACGCCTCCCTGGTTTATTCCATATTGATGGTATAAAAAGTATATATCACCTACAATATGAACCAACTGCGCTGGCACCCCTGGCATTCATTGGTTCTGTTTCAGCCTGTTCCGCCCTAGCTCAAAGCTGGCTGGCGGGACGTCTTCTGCCATGCCGCTTTCCTACATCTTCTCGCCGCAACCTTCTGCGACACGAGCTTGGCCACTTCGCGTCTTCTTACCCGCTCAGGCCTTATTTTCTAACTTTTACTCGTACCAGACGACGGGATTCAAAGCTTTCTCCATGACTACCACCATGCCAGTCAAACCAACACGTCAGGCTCCTATTGTACACTCAAAGGCACCCGCGACTTTGCCAGAAATGCCACTGGAATTAATCCTTTCCATCATCGAGTCGGCTTGCACAGACGGGAGTTGGGAGGAGCACATTCCTCTCCTCATGGCCTGCTCTTTGGTTTGCAAGGAATGGTCGTCTGTGGCACAGAGCCTTTTGTTTACGCGAGTCACACTACAGAGCCAATCTTCCTTCCAGTTATTCATGAACGCAGTCGATCGTGCAACTCCTCATGGCCGGATGCTTGGGGATGCAGTTAGACAGATGCGTGTTGTTCTGGACCATAACCAACCTTCCAGCTTACACCATCATTCTTTCGCGCTGGCGGTGACTTTTTGTCCCAATTTAACTCAGCTGGATATTTCATTATACGGGTGTGCGGAACCTGGCAAGGATATCGTTGGAGAACCCGATGTATCCCGTCTCCGACGGCTAGCACCGTCATTTGACGATCAAACAGTTTCATTACTGAAGTCGGGGCCGATGATTACCTCTCTGCATTTCAGTAATTGGTCCGAAAACCAACAATCCATCTTTCAGCTGCTGAATGTTTGGCCATCGCTCCAATTTTTATCAATCGGTGGCACAGCACCCCTTCACCCGCACGAATCTGTTACTCCGTTTCCGTGCGAGTTACAAGGCCTTTCTCTCAAATTCCAGACCACGCCTTCAGTTGAATTCATGAGGTGGTTACTTCATAATTCTACCGAATCACTCCGAATATTGCATTCCGACCGGGACCCATGCGTTGACACATTGGAGTACCTAATGAAAACCTTTGCATATCAGTTGGAATCTATTTCCACACCGGGTCTCCTGTCCCCCGAGTTCGCGGCGATGATATCAAGGTGTTCCCAACTGCGGCGCTTGAATACGGAAAATCCTTCTCTTTCGGGCACCTTCTACAGGGTTCTCCCCTCAACTCTCGAACACCTTTCTTTCACTGTGGACTCTGACACGCCCTTAAATCATATCATCCATCTAATCACAACTAATGACGCCGTCCGGACTGCAAAAGTTTTCCTGTGGGAAGGTGGACGCAAGCACCCACTCCTCGCCCCGCTGAGGATTGCTTGTACGTACCGAGGAATCGACCTTACCATCACAGATGATTTGCTCTTCTTTCGCGCCCAATCCACAATTGTAAGTCGATTTTTCCCTATTTCGTTTTTGACCACGCAATCTAACTTTCTTTTTTCCAGTAATAAACATGTTTTCTTGAGTCCTTAATCTCACCTTTTCATAACATGCTGTTTCGAGAATCAGTCTCACCATTGTACAGTAAATCACGTTCATTCTTATGTATATCGTTGTTCATTTTATATTGCAAATCTGTAAGTTCTTTCATCGCATCGCTTAGCATATCTCCCTGCAGGACATTATTATCATCCACCTTTTTAGCGTAGAGTTCGCTTGATCGTACATCTCAAGTTCTTGAAAGCTTTTGCTTAATTTCCAATACATGTTTATAGCGATAATTTATTCATTTCGAAAGTTCGGTCACTTCTCACGGCTCCCTTCCGGAAGTAAAACAATGTTTTTATATAAGTAGGATGAGCGTTCTGATTGCACAGCCACAATTTCCGAGGTTTAAGCAGTCTTGTTTGGGCCTTCACCCAGATAATGGCATCTTCGTTGTCTTCCGTAGTCTCCGACCTGGTTAGGGCGCAAATGGGAGAATCAGTGCCTAGTTCTGTGACTAATGAAGACCTTGACCGACATGTTGCTGAACTCATTATCAGAGAGGCGAAGAAGAAGGCAGAATTATACCTGCAGACAGGGATTCGGGCATATACAACGAACAATCAGTACGCCAATTCCTCTTCCCATAGGGCCTAGTTTGACACTCATTGATAATTCTGTTGTCGATTTTTTAGTTCTGACAGCAATGCACCACGGGCAAACAAACGTTTCTTGAGCTCAATCATCAAAAGTACAGATGAACACAACAAGACCGTTCTCAAAGCTCAGGCCCAGGCTGCAGAGGACCTGAAGCGTGAACGGCGTGAACAAGAGAGGAGGCAACGGAGACTCAGAGCAGAGGAAGCTGCTGCCGCTGAGAGGCTTCGGAGGCATGGGAAACGTAGGAAGATGGAAGATAATGAGGTGTGGGATAGATGGGATGGGAGGACCATAGAAAAGAGGAAGGTTTCTCGGGATTGGGAAACTTGGGATGGGTATGACGATGACGCCGATGAGACGGATTCTGAGAGGTGCAGGAGGAGGAGGTTCCTCCGGTCCAGAAGTCGAGAAAAGTCTTCGCGGTCGAAAAGGAGTAGAAAAGACGAGAAAGAAGATGAAGCAAAGTTGCCGTCAAGGCGCCGACGACGCCATCGTAGTGCTAGCACCCATAGCTCACGAAGCAGACGTTCTGGCTGTAGTCGCGATGGGCAGGACCCCAAAGATAGGCGAAAACGACGACGTCTCGAAGACTCGTACCAACACTCTCATCGCTCCAAAAGTCGCTCAGACAGGGAATACCATAAATCCCGGCGGCGACGACGATCAAAGTCTCCGAAATACGTGTTGGATGATCTACGAGAAACCTCAAGTCTTGAGCCGTCTTCTCCGGAAGTAGATTCTGCTGAAGCACGAGAAGCTGAGCTGAAGCAACGGCTCAGAGAATCGCGGATCCGATCCCTAACTACCCAGTCAAACTTGAACAGCAGTCAGAACTCTCCATCAAGACAACCCTCATCTTCGAGACGGTGTTTGACACCTATGACTATATCTCGGTCTCCTACGCCTGGTCCTCAGCCATCTGCCCACCTACCGTCTAAAATGGACCGTTATTTCGAGGAGTCTTACGATCCACGCTTAGATGTATCACCACTCTCTGTTCCTCAAGTTCCTGCTACCGGTTTGATAAGTGATGCAGACTTCGAAGGTTGGGATGCAATGTTGGAGCTGATCCGGCTTCGTAGAGAAGACAAGACCGAGAAGAAAAGGTTAGAACGGCTTGGTCTTTTGCCTTCAAAGGACAAGAAAAAGGGTGTTGTGGTGAATTCGAGTGCTGCCGTAGCGGAGAGATGGAATGGTGAGGTAAGTGCAATGAAGTTTGAGTATAATAAGAAGGGTACAGTCAGAGAATGGGATTTGGGTAAGGAAGGAATATAGACATTGGATTTATATGACAAACTATAGAATGTACGACTTGTCATATTGCCCTTAACTCAGCATAATGTGTAGAAACTACAATATCATATTTTGGATTTTTCAGATTCAAGTAACTGGGATTCCGTATCCGGTATGACCGCGATGGAATTACCCGTCCAGTGCACCCATAGAGGGTCCGTCACTTCCATGTCAGGAGCGGCGAAGTCCTTACAATAGTCTTCATTGATTGTTGGCGACTCGACGTCATGCCTGAAGATAACATGGCATCATCATAAATTGATCGTATGTTGAATGTGCGTACAAGAAACTTACTTTGACATAATATGCTTCTTCACCTCAGGGAGGAACATGTTGTCTTCCATGGGCGTATCTAGGCATCGAAGGCAAGACCATACACAGCACGTTTTCTCCTTGTAGGCAATTTCCGCATATTTAACTTCTTCGCTCAACGCTTGCGAGATGTTGTACAGGTCAGGAAGTTTTTGGGTTGTCAACCTATGCTCCATGTGGTGCTTGATCTAGGTCCATTCACTGTCAGTCTCGTTAATGTAAAACAGAGGTGCGAAGACATACCGCTGCTCGCCAAGTCAACAGCGGAATTACTGCCCCTGAGTTGTCTAACGCCACCCTCGCTGGTTTTGATTTGGTTGGATATTTGATGCAGATGAGGCAGGAAAAACGAAGATCGAGGCAATCCATATCATGAACCGTAGCCGTTAGAGAATCAAGCCCAGCCATCTCTACGAATTTTTTCGCTACTTTGCTAGCGGAAGCGTCCACGGCCAACTCCTTCCTACCCCAACATGTACGGGACATGAATTGTTCGTTAGAAAGACGTCTCGAGTAATCGTTATCATGGAGGTAATCCCAGTACCCAAGCGATTTGCGTGTGAGACATCGATGACCGAGAACTTGAGGATAGAAGAGCAATGTGTTGGTGCAAGAGTAATCGTCGTCCTCATCCACCAAAGAATATAATAATGGCGTCCAAGTGCATGAGTTGCATCTGAATACCGTTGTGGCTAATTCGAGCTTTCGAGCGTATTCCTGTTCGGACAACCGCAGGACAGGCGTTAATGTATCGTAATCGCTACACTCTAGTATCATCGGTTGAGTCCGGTCATACCTCTTGATCAGTTCCAGTATATCTCGACGCAAACCCTCGCGCCATTGCGCAAATGCCGAAGGCAAGATTGGCAAGATGGCATCAAAACTGTCTGCGTTGACTACAACATCAACGGGTTGAAGTAGGATTTCTTCCACGATGTCTAGATTGCAGAAATCAGGGCCTTCTGGCATTATTTGTCCTTCATGGAGTTTCGACTTCTTAAAAGCCTGCAGGAATTCGCTAGCTGGTTCTCTGCGTCGTAGTTTAGTGGCTTCGTATTCTCTCTTCAAGTGCTTGGCATGCATCTCTTCCATAAATTCGAGAATGCCGTCTTTTATATTTCTCCAGACTGAGGGTGGTTAAGTACGTTACTCTGATGAAAGAATGGTCCACCTACTCTTCTCTGTCAGACGCTGAGGACGATCAACCAGCTTATGTTTCGCAAGAGAATCGGGCAAGTGAATGGCGCGAACTTTTTCACCCCAGCCTAGTTCTTCCAATTTCTTGATGATACTATTCGGAGGGTATCGACACCAAGGACAGCAAAAATGGATCAAACAACGCACGCGGCCTTTCTTTCCTCTCTCAGTTGGCGTAATTCTTCATCACGATCACGAACTTGGGTGCTCGACCAAGATTCACATAGTCGGGCATGCTGAAATACGTGGCGTTGATTGGTGAAGATTAGTTCAGCAATACGAGATAGAAATACCTTATGTCTCTCTTGAATCACCCGCATCCGTTCTACGACGAAAGCGGTTCTATCAACTTGTGGAAGTGCGAGATAGCGAGTTCTAACATCAACCAAAGTAGACGGTAGATATAACTGTGCTCGTTCTACATAAGTCGTAAGCTATTGCGAGAGCCAGAAAACGGAGTTTGCTGACTTTTAAAGTCGGTAGGAACAAGGGAGCCGATGACGACGTGATCTTTAATGTTCAGATCAATGTTCAGATCATCGTAGAAGTTGTTAATCAAAATGTTTAGATCTTTTAGACTTGAAGAAATTGAATGGGCAAGCGATGACACAAAAAAAGAACAACATACTGTTGGAGAGAACATTTAGAACAAATACGAATCCTCAAGCACCACTCGACGTTCCGTGTATAAGTAAGACAGAACTAATGTAGGAAATTCATTAGAGGGGACTGTTCCGGAGATTAAATACCACATACATGACAATTAGGTGAGAAAACTAGGTTTGACCATTCCGGTTCTGTCATATCGGCTGGACAAGGTGGCAGGCCTGGTACACCTTCCAGTGCAGCCTTCCAGACGGTTATGAATGCCTTATTTAGAAGCAGGCGCCTAAAGGCTTTCGTGGTCCTAGCCAACTTGAGCAGGTCGTAGGGAGCAAGGTGAGCAAAAATCTGAAACAAATCCGTCAAAGGTATAACCCTAGGCTGAGAAACAGGTATTCTCACCTCAAAGAGAACATCAAGAGGCATGTTGAGTATTTCAGCTAGCTTTCCTGACTTTCTTCGAACAGTCCTTGTTTTCTCTTCTACCAACGCAGAGTTGGACACTAATTTGGTCTTTTTTCGTGCCCTAGAGGGCTGAGTGGTTGTAGTCATTGAACTTGGTCCAGCTTCCATCCTTCAAGTCAGACGAAGTGTAGTATACTGCTACTGATGGCGGATGTGGAGGTTGAAAACAAAAGAGCAGTGTGGCAGTGAAATCCCTCAGTCACAGTCACAGAAGTATAAAAGGTGTACAATTAATAAGAATCGTGATTCTGTTACCCTTATCACTCTTAATAGACTCTAAAGTCGGGATGACGAACTTGAGGTAAAGAGAGAATCGTGTGTCGTGTACCGCGTAGATCGATAATTAAGTTTGCGCGTTACGCGTGTACCACGTGATGTGACGTTGATTCACTTTAAGTTTGATAATATTAATATCAATAAATCATGCCTCAATCTTTCACAATGGCCACCTCTGAAATCGTGCAATGCTTAACAGCTGCACTAAGTCCTGAAACGAGCACGCGAGTTACGGCGGAACTCAGGTTATCGGAACTGTTCACGCGTCCAGGCGCGTTATTTACCGCACGTCGCTGGACCTGATCATTGATATTTTCTGTGTTTGCGAATATTAGAAACTGGATTATCTCTTTCAAATCTCATTCTCGCGCAGGATGTCGACATGTTCATCAGACAGATATGTTTTTGAACATTATATTCAGCTTATTCCATTGACTTCATATATCCACTCAGGAAGCATTACATTGCGCAAATATGTACGTGAAAGATGGTCACCCTATTTCAACACCTTCAAAGGAGCAGCGCCTTCAGTGGAGGTAGTAGTTCTGTATTTTGCAGAGACAATATATCTGATTTACTGCAGGTAAAATTAGCAATCCGAGACTCCGTATTCCGTGGGCTATCTGACCCGGATCGAAAAATTCGGTCTCTATGTGTACGTCATACACTCGACAATTATCACTTCGTTTATCTTCGTGCATAGGCACACACACTTTCCGTGATAGCTAATTGTGACTGGCCGGATGAATATCCCCACCTTCTAACGTCCTTAATTGGTTTGCTTTCATCCAATTCACCTAACTCGGTTCATGGAGCTCTCCAAGTTTTCACCGAGTTTATCAAGTCGGATTTGACTGAAGATCAAATTCTTCCTGTGCTTCGTGAACTTCTCCCCGTATTGCTGTCTATCCTTGGGTCGCCACAGGCATGTTTTTTTGTCCTTTGCACATACCTTGTTCTTGGGTTGATTTGCTTCAGTCTCACTCTGCTCCCACACGTGCCCGTTCGGTATCAGTCTTCGCCCAATGTGTGACGGCTCTCTTTATGGTCAAAGACCAACACCCACAGGCTGTCAAAGAAGTAACCGCACAAGTCCTCCCTGTTTGGTTGGAAGCATTCAAGATCCTCTTGAACTTGGACCCGCTCCAAGATGTTGCAAGCGATAATTGGGATGGTTTGACGGTTAGGTTGCAAATTTTCAAGGTGATCTTCTTCTATTTCAGCCACCACTCTTTTCTGATCGGATGCCACAAGACGTTGGAGGCTCTGCACACGTCCTTCCCTCGTGCGCTAGTGACATACATTCCAGACTTGCTATTTGCTTCTCTTAATCACCTGCGCGCACTTTATTCCACTTTTTCCTCTTACTATCTAGTTGCAAACGAAACACCTCCAAACACGTCAGAAGAAGAACCGATAGAACTTTCACAACTTATTTGTCCTATTATCGACTTCTTGTCTTCTGTAATTCAAAGTGGCAAGGGTCGCGACTGGCTTTCGCCCGAAAATATATCGACATTAATTGAATCTGTTTTTGCCTATGTGCAAATGACAGATGAAGATGTAATTCTCTGTTCACAAGTCTGTCAGTGACATCATTAAACACGTTTTCAGGCTGAAACGTGGGCGAACAACGCGAACGCCTTCGTAGCCCAAGAGGAAGACGAAACACAAAGCTATAGTGTCCGAGTGGCAGGTTTTGACCTACTTTCCGTATGTTTCCCTGCTTTTGCATGCTTTTTTCCCAGTTGTGACGGTTGCCTTTCAGTCACTGTTTGAGCGAGCTCCTGCTCAGACAGCTACATCTTTTCAAAGAACAATTCAGGTGGTCATCGTGACCTCGGAACAAGCACGAAGTTCTGGGAATACAGAATGGTAGACAACAGCCAAATGAGTTCGTCCTCTGCTGACCCGTGCAACGCAGGTGGCGGCCATTAGAAGCGGCTCTTGCGGCCATTGGATCCCAATCCGAAGCAGTACTTGAATACATCGAAGACGAGCAAGAATCAGGGAGACCGAAACCAATCGACATTGATTCACTCCTTGTGAACATCGTTCCACCAATTTTGAACGTATCGGGTCTGTCGACATCTGTCTGGTGCTATTCACTCAACTCAAGTTGTGATAGGTTGCCCATTCTTGCAAGGCAGAGGCTTTGTGTTTGCAAGCCAATATTCGAAGCTTTTGCCGCTTGAATCTGCAGGACATTATATGCGAGCTGCTGTGCAGGTTTTGGAATCCCGCGAGGCCGGCGTCCCCATTAAAGTATCCGCCGTAAAAGCAATCCATAAGTCAGTTGAAGTCAGTTCTCGCGTACGCTGAAATTTGACGCATCACCTTAGCTTCTGCAACGGTGGTGAGGATTCAGCCATTAGACCATTTGCTGCCCGCATTGCAGAGGATCTGGGTCCGTTCCTACTCTCCACTTCAGATGATACATTATCCCTCGTTTTGGAAACCCTCGCTGTCATATTAGAGGTAGACGAGGGGAAGTGGCTCACAGGTGATCTGGCTGCATTGTTGGTAAACACTGCACTCGAAGTCTGGAGTAAAAATAATAAAGGTAACATTTCCCCGATCAAAGTTCGATTAGAGTCATAATCTTTGTGCTCAGACCCAATCTTTATTTCTGTCCTTACCGATATCCTTCATAATCTTGCGTCGTCTAAGAACATCGGAATTTACGAAGTGGTTGTCAAACAGGCTCTTCCACGTCTTGTTTCGGCAATTGATGCAACCAAAAAGGAAGAGTCTTGGATAGCCGCTTCAGGCATAGATCTGGTTAGCAGCCTTGTTCAAGGAGCTCCAGAGTCAGGACTCGGAGAAGGCTTTTTTCAAATATTAGCTGCTCCTTTATTCTCGTGTTTATCGGCAACGGAGGATAGAGATGTCTTGCAGGTAAAGCCCTTTGTTCTCTTATGCTCAATATTTCAGGCTGAAATTTCTCTAGAATGGTATTTCCTGCTTTACCCTTCTTATTCGAAGGGATATCAAGCAGTTGGTAATATGGAATGATGGGAATGGCCGAAGCGGCCTTGATTGGGTACTTACCCTTATCGCCCGAATATTGGAGAGCCAGGACGAGTCTGGTGGACTCCAAATTGGCGATCTTATCATTCATCTCCTACGACAAGCTGGTGAAACTGTCCTTCCTGTTTTGCCCCAATTGTTGCAAGCTATGGTTTCTCGTATGACAACGGCAACGACAGCAACATTCCTTCAAGTTAGATTCTGTTTTAAACTATCTATATTGTTGTGGCGCTCATTCACATTTCCAGAGTCTCGTCATTCCTTTCGCTTTCTTGATTAACAACCAACCTGACACAATCCTATCGCTTCTGGAATCCATTAATATCAATGGTCGTTCTGGCCTGCACATCCTTATTCAAACTTGGTGTGAGAATGCGGAGACATTTCAAGGTTTCTGGCCTCCTCGTATTAGTACACTGGCATTAACCAAACTATTTGCCTCTGGAAGACCGAGTTTGCAGAACCTTATGGTCAAGGGTGACCTCATCGTCAAAGCAGAAACGAAAAATAGTGAGTATGAAATGTCTTCATAGAGATGAATGGTGCTGAGTGCTGCAGCCATCATGACGCGCTCAAAGACCAAACAGAGTGAGGATGACTCGCTCCGCTCATCCGCATTTTAGCCATAAATATTGATTAATGATTTTCTGACAGCTCCACATGAATTTACATCCATTCCATTCCCGGTCAAGGCGCTCAAGCTCATTCTTCATGATGTCCAATCTGGGGGTGATGCAGCAGCCATCTCCGCTGCACAACCAGGACCTCGTGACGTAGATTCGGACGACGGAGTAAGTCTTCCTCGAGGTTTTTTGCTTTTTTCGGAGTTGTGATTTCCATGCCTTCAGGACGATGATTGGGCCGATGAAGAACAGACCCATCAAGGATTCAAAAAAGATGAATTTTCATTTCTATCTGAAATGCTGGGGCCAAAGGGGATGGCTTTTGACAATGATGAGATTTTGGACGACAATGATGACGACGATCTGAAGAATGATCCCATCTCGCAAATAGATATGCAGGTAAATCAAAGGCATTTCTCCTGGAAAATTTGATTTGTTCACATCTTGCCCTAGTCTAACCTCCGGTCTTTGCTGCGAGAATGCGCTGCTCAGAATGCCACCAACTTCCAGCAAGTCGTGGACCAATTGTCTGCTGAGGAGATTCTCGTTGTCCGCTCCATAATTAACGGAGGGGAATAATTTTACCGATTGTTTAGAGTAAAAGCAACTGTTCTAGTTGCACTGCAGCGGACTGTAATATGCGTGTGAAAGTGTACTAATCAAGAAATTTTTGTCTTTACCTCTGCTTATTGTACAGGTAGCAATGGCACCAATAAAGAAGACTTCATCGACAAAAACTAGGTCGTCTAGTTCATCTAATATGTCGATGGCCAAAGTGAAAGGCGAAAACTTTTATCGCAATGCGAAACAAGTCGCGCGACTAAAGATGATGAACGGCGGTAAAGCCGTGCGTGATAAAACGGGGAAGGTGATTCAGGCAGCCGCATTTCAGAAGGGAGAAGACGAGACGAAACCTGGGAGGGTGCAGCCTGATCGGAGGTGGTTTGGTGTGTATTAATGCTTTGAAGGCACCACCAACAAGTGGTGATGTGGACTTTTTTTTTGACAGGGAACACTAGGGTAATTTCACAGACTGCGCTGGAACACTTCAGAACGAATCTCAGCGCTAAGAAAGATGACCCTTATTCCGTGTTGTTGAGAAGGAATAAGTTGCCTATGGCACTCCTGGATGATGCTTCTAACCCCAATCTTCGAAAGGTATGACTTAGATCTGACGCTCTCGATTTTCCCCCGAAAAAATGCTGATGGTGGAATTTTGAAGCGTCCACACATCGTGGAAACCGAACCGTTTGCAGATACTTTTGGACCAAAGGCGCAGAGGAAGCGACCAAAAATATATGCGGGAACATTTGAAGAGCTGGGCGCCGCGGCGGTGAAAGAAGCTGAGGGTGTTGCAACACTATCTGGACAAGCAGTTATTGGTGCGTTTTGCGTTGCCTTTCTTTCTTCCTTTAACGCTTACATCAGGTTGTTTGGGTAGAACCCCTCGCTTCATCTATCGTTGAACCGCCAACGCACGCAGACTACAATGAGCCCATATATGCCAAGGGCACCTCACGGCGAATATATGGCGAACTGTACAAAGTCATAGATTCATCTGATGTTATCCTTCATATTTTAGATGCCCGTGATCCCTTTGGAACCATGTGTAATTCGGTGTTAGAGACCATTAAAAAGGAAAAGGCGCATAAGCAAGTTGTACTGGTGATCAACAAGTGCGATTTGGTGCCAAATTGGGTTACTGTGAGTGCTTAAAAAATCATATCCGTTGAGAGGTATCGCTGAGTGAGAGTTGAAGGCCCGGTACATTCAACATCTGAACCCCCGCTACCCAACGATTGCATTCCATGCTTCTCCCAATCACTCTTTTGGCAAAGGCTCTCTAATTCAGCTACTGCGTCAGTTTTCTAGACTACATTCGGACAAGAAACAAATATCCGTTGGCTTTATTGGATACCCTAATGTCGGAAAAAGCAGTGTAATTAATACGCTTAAAAGTGGAAAAGTCTGTCGCGTCGCCCCTGTTCCGGGTGAAACGAAGGTAAAGTTTTACTTCTCTTATTTATCCAAAGGACGCTAACTAAAGATGTTACAGGTCTGGCAATATATCACCCTCACGAAACGAATCTATTTGATCGACTGTCCTGGCATTGTTCCTGCTTCAGCCAACGATACGCAAGCCGCGAAGGTTCTCAAGGGTGTAATTCGAGTCGAAGCACTTCCTACACCATCAGAACACATTCCCACTCTCATGGAGCGTGTCAAACCTATCTACTTATCAAGAACTTATGGGGTATCTCTCCCAGACGAGGACGATCCAACTAAATCTTGGGATCCAGAAGATTTTTTGGACAAACTGGCACGGATGAAAGGCCGACTCCTCAAGCAGGGTGAGCCAGATTTAGATGGAGTCGCCAAGATTGTTCTCAGCGACTGGGTCCGCGGACGTATTCCGTACTTCGTACCACCACCGGAACGGTCGGAACGGCTGAATCAAGCTGAAGCGAAAAAACGTCAAAGGGATCTCAAGGAAAAAGGCAAGGCAGTGGTCGATGCGGTACCAGGTGTTAAGCAGAACCTTAAAACACTGGTACAGAAAAACACGTTCGTACCTGAGGATGTGCAGAGGTTGGACGAGGAGGATTATGAAGGTAATGGAGAAGAGGCAGAGAACAGTGGTGTATTGGAAAATGCCGATGAGTCAGATGTAGAAGCAGAAGAAGACGAAGATGATGGCTTGAAGTGGAATGATGTTTTTGAAGGCATTCCTGTCGTACTGGAAGCTGTGAGGGAGGGCATTAGTGATAGTATGTCATCTCATAAAATTCTTTTTTTTGTTATTGCTGAGTGCGGACTTTTCATGCTTTAGATGGGAGAAGAAATTTTGACTCAGAAGACGATGAGCACGAGAATTCACTACCGCAAAAGGAGCCGAGGATGAAGACCAGCAAGGTAGGTAACGTGACAGTACCCAATGATATTCTATAATTGCTTTTTACAGCGCAAAGCCGTCAACTTTTACAATACCGCAAATGTCAAGAACAAAAACCGGGCAAAATCGTCTGTGATGAAAGCGATGGCGCGGAGGTGATAACAAGACCTGAGGATATAGGCACAGGCATTTGTGGATACCATTGCTGTTACATATAAGTTTTTGGAAATTTGACGGCCGACACGACCCGATGTACGTTCTATCGTGGGAAACCTGAAAAGCTAGATTGATTGAGATAAACCACCAGTCTTCTCCTTCACCATCCCACTACCATGTCTATCACAAAGATTCACGCTCGTCAGGTAAATCCCGCTATTTTGTTTTTGTTTTTCGTTTTTGGTTCCTAACGCGATTAAGATTTTCGACTCTCGCGGTAACCCCACCGTCGAAGTCGATCTCTACACTGCAAAAGGTCTGATCCAGTGAACAATTCATCTGTAAGAGATTGTTTTTCATTCGATATGCGTTTCAATAGGCCGCTTCCGCGCCGCTGTACCCTCTGGAGCATCAACAGGTATTCATGAGGCTGTCGAGCTCCGCGACGGAGATAAAAATGCCTACCTAGGCAAAGGTACGGTATCTAGACTCGATTTTGATTATACCTTTTCCAATTTTCTTGTAATGGAAAGGTGTCAGCAAGGCTGTCGCTAACGTGAACGATGTCATCGCACCTGCGCTTATCAAGTCCGGTCTCACCGTTCTCCAACAAAAAGACGTCGACGACTTCCTTATCAAGCTCGACGGTACGCCCAATAAGGGGACGCTGGGTGCTAATGCGATCCTTGGTGTTTCCATCGCTGTCGCCGAAGCAGCAGCGGCTGAGAAAGGTGTCCCTCTGTACAAGCACTTGGCTGATCTGGCTGGTGTCAAGCCACCGTTTGTTCTCCCCACTCCAGCTTTCAATGTTATCAATGGTGGTTCGCATGCTGGAAACAAGCTTGCCTTCCAAGAATTTATGCTTCTCCCTACTGGTGCTACTAGCTTCACCGAGGCACTGAAGATCGGCACAGAAACTTATCACACTCTTAAAAAAGTCATTAGCGCTAAATACGGAATTGATGGTAAGAGAAATCCAATCGAATTTTCAACTCCGATGCGATCACCAAAAAAAATTGACTTTTTTAGCCGTTAATGTTGGCGACGAGGGTGGTTTTGCTCCCAACGTCTCTGGTGCGGAAGAGTCGCTCGAACTCCTTGTCGAGGCTATCAAGAAGGCTGGCTACGAAGGCAAGGTCAAAATCGCTCTCGACGTTGCCTCATCCGAATTCTACAAAGAGGGCAAGTACGACCTCGACTTCAAAAACCCCAACTCTGATCCCAGTAAGTGGATCACTGGTACTGAGCTTGCAGACCTCTACCTCGGCTACATTAAGAAGTACCCCATTGTTTCGGTCGAGGATCCTTTTGACCAGGATGATTGGGAGGCTTGGACTCACTTCACGAAGCAGAGTGGGATTCAGATTGTCGGTGACGATTTGACGGTGACGAACCCTCTCCGCATTAAGACTGCTATTGAGAAGAAGGCTTGCAATGGTCTCCTGCTCAAAGTCAACCAGATCGGTACTATCTCGGAGTCCATCCAGGCGTAAGTAATAAAAATTGTTTTCTGCTTTATAACTTGGGGGGCTCAATTATACAATTTTTAGTGCTCAACTCGCACAGTCTGATGGCTGGGGTGTTATGATCTCCCATCGTAGTGGTGAGACGGAGAACACGATCATTGCTGATCTTGCGGTTGCTCTTGGTGTTGGTGAGATCAAGACGGGCGCTCCTGCTCGTAGCGAGCGTGTTGCCAAGTACAACGCCCTTCTCCGTATTGAGTACGTTGATTTTGAATTCTTGGTTTTTATCAACTTGGAGCTAACTAGGTTTATTTTATTTTTAGGGAGGAGCTTGCTGAGTCTGGTGCGACCTATGCCGGGGACAAGGGATTATCTGCTGGTCCCAATGCCCCTGCTTTGTTGAAGAAGTAATTCCGCGGAGATGTTCAAGTCTGCTATTATTTTTGCACAAAACAAATTTTTACATCTTTTATTGTAAGGCAAACCGACAGTAGTGACAGCTTTTTAAAATTTTAGTTGATATTAGTAAAGGGTGTTTCGTGAAAGACGTGGACTTTGTCAAAATTCTAGTCGTCAAAGTCATGTTGCAGTCAAATTGATGTCAAGTCAACCTTCATTGCATTTTCAAAAACTGAAACGCAATGACAGCATATGGTTCATTATCGCGAAAGTGACGTGTACTATCTCAGGCGTCAACGTCGACCACCTCGTATCCTACCCAAATCACCTCGGAACAGCTAGTACATGACACGAGATGTCTGCCCTCCTCCATTAGTGCCGTCGATATCCGGTACCACCCGCCACATCGGCAGGGATACCTCCACGGTCCTTCTTCGCCTTCACCCTCTTCCCCGTATTGCTTGTTGTTTGGGACGTCTGGTTCAAAGTCCTCCAGAGAGACGACTTGTGCGGGACGCGGACCAGCATCGTGTGAAGAGACGAGACGCATCAAAACTGCGTCGTAGGCTGCTCGCCTATTAGAGTCTGATAGGGTAGTGTAGGCTTCCTTGATGAGTGCTATGTCAATAGAGGAAGGGTTATCTTCCTCATTTTGTTGTCTCGACGAAGCCCAGGAGTCAGAGCTGGACCGGCTGAGGATGTGTTTGTCGGGATGGGATTGGAGAAGGACGCGGTGGTAGGCAGATTTGACCTGGGATGGTGTGGCATCTTGTGGGATGGAAAGGAGGGCGTAGAAATTTGGGAGAGGGTGAGCCAGATCTCTTAAATGTGATTGTTTGGTGTATAGATGGATGAAATCAGGATTACCAAATATAAATCAAGAAATGACTGTTGGCGGGTACTATCTACCTGGCAATTTCCGAAAATCAACTCTTTTCTTTCTGTAAGACCAAATTTGCTACCTATCTCTTCAAATTTTGTAGTGTAATCCTTATGTATGTACTCTATAGAGCTAGTGCAAAATTATTTGGATAAGTAACACAAATGACAGAGCTTCCAATGCATACATGAATTCACTAGGGTGGGGGAGAGTATAAGGGTGGTACAATCCTTCTTTATACACTATATATCTCTGTTACTGGACCTGGGAATTCTTCCGTTTCGTACGTGGGACTGACTGAGTCTGCCTGTTCGATGAAACTTCATGAAAGGCGCATTGTCAGCCTGGTCATATTGAGCCGGGAGGACAACGGCGCAAACGGGCTGTATCCTGGTCTACTTCAGTGCAAACCCTGGATCACATCTGCTGCTCGCTGTCCTGTGCGGCTCGTGGCGTTGCTGTTCTTCAAGGGATTGTAAGTAGAGTATTGTAAGTGGGAGTTGAATGAAGAGTCACCGCCTTCAATGTGGACAGCTGTCAGAACAATGTATGATATACGGTCCACACTTCAAAATCCAGTGTAGCTGCTCCAATAGTTCGGAGAGGTTCTGTCTTTTTTTGCATTTAGAATATATCTAACATCATATAGCCTGACAAAAAGAGTAAACTTCAAAGACATACGTCTTCTACGTTCCTCGTCCCGATATAGAAGACGCACTCAACAGCGCTCTAAACATTCAATGACACGCTTACTGCTGTGACGAACGAAGTCGGGCAGATGTTCAACCACCATACCGCTGCTTTATTCTCGATACCAGTGAACGTCCATACGCCTATGGGGCGAAATTCATCGGACAGACATGTGGATGTAGTGCGCTGGTTATATAGCAGAGTTTGATACATATATGTGATTGGCGGTGTGTTGGTGACGGCGCTGAAATTAAAATCGACGGCGAATATTGTTTTGGGTGATGGTTTGCGATAAGCAGAGTCATGAGGCTGTAAAGTTTCATTCATAAGAGAGCATCTAATCAGCAAGTTAATTCATTGAGATAGAAGAGTACGTACTGATCCCACCAAAACACGGATGCCTCGACCCTGAGTTGATTTACACAGATTCCCATAAGTCATTTCCCCAGCTGGCAAGCACACCACCCTCTTGCTTCCCCCTTCCTCTGCAATCCGAAATGCAGTATAACCGTAATACGCCACCTGAGCAGTCTGGCCATAATCCCGCTTACATCCTCCACCACCGGCGCCAGACGCTCGAAACGCAGCCTCGCAGCTCTGAAGACACGTGCATAAACTCGATATATTCCATGTATGGCGGTGGAAGTGGGAGTGAACATATGAGTTGGCAACAGACTGATCGGGGCCGACAGTCGGGGGAACTCGGTGGTAGTTGCTCCCAAACGGTCACCCTCTTCAACAGCCTGCCATCCAACAACAGATGCCGTCCATCGTCTTATGAGCAGTCGGAATTGGCGTACCACTCTGACTCGCATCCTAACGATAACACCTGTGATACACACCCACAGTCACATTCACCGTTGCTCATACGCGTTGCCATGGTCAGCGTGGAGAACAGCCCTCGAGTATCTCTCGCTACCACGTCCTCAACACACGAGCAATCCAGCTATGCTACACCACCCTCCACCCGTTCCTATTCAGAATTGTTCGAAGACTCGAGGGGAGGTCCAAGCGGCTCGAATTTCCGGACGAGCGATATTTCTTCCTCCTCAAATACTACCCCTGCCATAACCTTCTCCAGAGAGTTTAGAAGTGGCTCCCCACAATCCAAATTCTCCTCAAAGGGTTCTTCTATACGTTACCAACAACGTTCTCTGATTGATTTACCTCCTCTGCCTCCTTCACGGCAAACTACTCCTCCTTCCAGCCGACCCTCCCCTACTCTTCCTTCCGGTCTTCTCACCCCTCAAAGGTCGTTGAAATGTGATACCGAAAAGCCTCTACCACCACCCCAAGGCTCACTACGTTCCCCTCCGAGTAAAGTATCCTTGGTTCCATCAGAAGGCGAAGACAGTGATGCTTTCCATGTGCGCAACACATACGCACAGCTCGAGGCTGTGGGTGTGAAAGGAGATGGGTATGAAGAAGGCATTGAAAGAACGAGGGCTAGGATGGGCACGAGCGGGCAAAGTCAATTGCAGGCTGATGCTGCCTTAGGCGATGGTACGGCCAAGAAGAAAGATCTCGACGTTCAGGAGATCCAGGCGCTGCGGAATGTGGATCGGTAAGTCTATTCAGATAAACTCCTGCTTATCTTTTTCTTAAAAAAGCACTATATTAGTTATGGATTCTTCTTCTCAACAACCTCTCATGATCGACTGATCCTCCTCAACTCCGGACCGTTTCAAAAGAAATTATCCATCGTTCCTGTTGGACCCCCGAACGCTTCACCCAACGCAACCGTCCTTCGTGCCCTCCCACAAGTCCTTGCAAACCCGAAAGAAGCCTCTCGAATATCCAAATGGAACCGCATGCTTGTCCCCCAGAGGCACCGACAAGGCGCCAATATAGACGAGTGGCGGATACGACCTTCCAAGGAAAGCAAGTTCCGCGAACGGACGTACAAGGGCATTCCTGATCGGTGGCGGAGGGCTGCTTGGGATCTTATGATGTCCAGAATGGCAGGTCTGGGTGTGGATGGGTATGATCGCCTGGCGGAGGAATATCGAGATGGTTTGGAAAAGCCTTCGAGTTATGATGTCCAAATTGATTTGGATGTGCCGAGGACGATCAGTGGACATATCATGTTCAGGACACGATACGGCGCAGGGTAAGTGTAAAATACACATCCATCTTCTATTATCCTTACTGAAAAGTCTTCAGCCAACGATCTCTCTTTCACGTCCTTCACTCCTTTTCCCTCCGATGCTCTCCATGTGGCTACGTACAAGGCATGGGACCCATCGCTGCCACCCTCCTCTGCTACTTCGAGCCCGAACGCGTCTACGCCTCCCTCGTCCTCCTCCACGACGCCTACCACCTCCACACCGTCTTCAACCCTGGCTTTCCAGGCATGCTTGAAGCCATCTACGTCCAGGAGCGCCTCATGGAGTCCATGATGCCCGCGGTGTATGCGGCGTTCAAGAGGCATATGATTTCGACGACGTCGTATGCGACCAAGTGGTACATCACTTTGTTTGCGAATTCGGTACCGTTTCAGACCCAGTTGAGGCTTTGGGATGCGTTTTTGTTGGAAGGGTATGATGTCTTTGTGGCCGTGGCCGTTGCGGTGTTGTGGGTCTATCGCAGTATGTAAATTTATCTTTTTTTGCACTCGAAGTTTCTGATATTGTTCCCTCCTTTTGCGATCAGACCATATCACCTCCAACTCTGCCAACTTTGAAACCGTCCTCTCCCTCCTCTCATCCTTCTTCGTGCCAGAAGACGAAGACGCGTTCATGTCTTGGATAAGCTCCATGTTGGGAGACGAAAAAATCCGGGTCAACATGGCGAGATGGAGACGAGATTGGAAAGCCCTCGTTGCTTCAGGCAAGGAGGGCAATGCTTTGCTATAGCCCCTCTTTTTTCACGAACTTTTTGCGCGCAACCACACATTCAACTCCATCTCCCACCCTCACTGAGTTATAGTTATAGTTTATTCATCGGTTATTTATTAAAGGCGCTGTTGTTGCTGTTTTCCATGTTGTTATTCCATACTACCCCAGTTCGCACAGCGCTCCCTCCTATGCATTACACTCTTCCCTCCCTTTTTTCGCATGTGTCATGACCAAGTTTTTAACGAATTCCCTTGCACTTAAAACAACCAGCAGCCTTCTTCAATTGCTCTCATTGACCAAGGTCTTGTAATTCTAAGGCGCATACCCAAGATAATAATACTTTTCCTCCAGTTAATCTGTTTCACGTTTGAAATTACTATGCCTTGAAATTAAATTATACGAAAAAAAAACGATTAACTTACTAAAACGTTCGTATTTATACATACATATCGTCCATACTGTCATCTTCGTCATCATTATTTAAAGGTGGCGGGTGGTTGTCGTCATCGTCTTCATCAGGAATCACGATAGCTTCTTCACGTTGCGTCTTCCATCGCTGGAAGAGAGACTTTCGAAGTTCTCTTCCGAGAGCTTGCGCGAGAGGAATTGGTACTGCGTTTCCGATTTGGCGATGCATCTGTTATTATTCGTTCAAGGCATCAAAAAATTAAGATTGCACAAAACTTACTGTGACGACATTGTTGCCAATGGCTTCAAATACGAAATTGTCAGGGAAACCTTGAGACCTAGCCAACTCGCGAACTGTCACCATCCGGTAGCACTGAACTCCTCTCAGAAAAAAGTTGAAACCTGTAGTGAGTCCACACTCACATAAGGATGGAGGACTTGACTCTGTTTCGCGGTTGGGTCCACGTTCGTCACCGTCGTCGGGAAAACGTTGTTGCCATCCAATCGACCATAAACACCTCTCTTATTGATTAGACGTGGCTCAGTGGTATATTTCGTGATGGAACGATACCTCTTCGGAAATTCAGCCGAGCAACGGACGACATGGGATCCGCGATGCCCCACTCGGCTTGATTAGTTGGTAGGTCTGAAATAAACAAGCTCTAAGCCCTAGCAGTGACCGAAAGTAAATGAATAACCGCACCTCGATAATCTGCTCCAGGTCTAAGCGGCACATTCAGAACTCTGTGGGTTGGAAATAATTCGACTTTGACCATTCTTCGACACGAATAATTCTGTAGCCTTACCGAACAACCTTTTGCGGCAAAAGACACTTGGTGTAATGCTGAATATCAATAGTCGGTTCCATACGGGCCTGGTATTGAAAAGTCGTCTTCGGTTCATGATGATACCCGACCAAACCGCGGAATCCACAATTAGGCTGAGTTTTTTTGCATTTCACAGAAGGTGTCGTCTGCGCTCGCTTTCTCCTTTCCTCTCGCTTGGCACGACTTTCTCCATTTGGATTGGGGTGTTCCCTATAGTTTACTCATTTATAAACGCACAAATCAACAGCAAATAGAACAAAAAGAAACCGTACCAGTCAAACCGAGGCAAGTCCCCTATGGCATCGCGGATTGTCACCACAGAATGCATAGCTATACCTCTTGTCGCGCGAATGGGATTGATTCTAACCAACGTTTCACCATCGTGATATTTAATCACATGGTCCTTTGCATCTGGATAATCATGAGTTGCCTGAGGAAATTCTGGCAGTGGATGACCCTCTTTCGCCGCAATGAGGAAGAACCGAATTCTGCGTTGAGGCGTCCCATAATGCGCTGCTTGGAGAAGGGAAAACCGGACTTGATAGCTATGGAAATTTTGTTATTAAGCTATAACGAAATGATTTTCGTCAAATACTTCATGTCAACGAGGGCCCTAACCAAAAGTTTTAAGCCACCCTTCTCGATTTCGCCTTTGGCTCCATGTAGGTTTGCCCGGTCAGCCTGGAGATGAAAGTTCATAAAACCAGGGACGTTTTCAAAGAAAGCATAGATTGGCTTGTAAAAGTCCAAATATGACAACGCCGTCAATATGAGATTACTCTTTACGTCGTCTGCTTTCTTGAACATGTTGAGCGCGGAGTGTGACTGGCTGGAAATAACGTGAATTCCGTTTCGTAGGGAAATGGAGAGAAACGACTTGCCAAGGTAACCCAGCGACAACAGCCTTGATATCGCCAGGTTTTGGGGGTGGAGGAACTTCTACTTTGCTGTCGAAAAGTTGCTTTGGGGTGTTGGGGGTGTGTCCCTCGTGCAACTTTATGGCATAGCGAAGCATAATATTTGCGCACTGGTTATATATTACGGTACCTGTAGAATTTCGGCTGTGGAATACATCAATACAAATGTGTTGAACAAAATCATCCCACTCGCCGGAAAGTTTCTGCAGCACTAGGACCAATCTCAATAGCATGCGTTACTTTCAAACACCCGCTCCCTTCTCGCAATCCTTTGCTAAATGCTCCAACACCCCCGAACAGGTCGAGTGTGGGTAACGGCTGAGCTTTCATGTCGCGAAGGAATTCCTGAAAGTGTTTCCTTCCCTTCAGTCTTTCCTTGCAGCATGGTGTGCAGACATGGAGCTCTTGCCAACCCAGCTTTCTCCTTTCTCTCCATGACTTGACTTGAAGTTTGGGAAAGGAGTAGCGTAAATAAAAATGTCGATAAGACAAGTTCAACCAATCTTCCAGCGTTGCGTCAGGTGCCTGGAAAGACTGGATACAAGGCGCGTAGATAATATCGAGGAGATCAGTGGCAGGGACTTTGGTTTTCTCGTCTGTAAGATATAAATGACGCTTAAGCACGTCACGAATGAGATGAAATTCTGTTTTTTTTTCTGAATTAAAAGTTGGATACGTACCTCATCTTTGATCATTTTCGCGGATAAAACTTTCTCGTCCAATTGTGCTATCCGACCGACCTTTCGAACCGTAACAAGTGTCAAGCGGTTTCTAAATGCAATATCGATCACATAACCAATATTACATGGCCCACTTTCAGCCCGATACAACACAAAATCTTCAAGGTGGAACTGCTTCCCAGCAAAAGCCATTCCGTGAGTGACGCCATGTTCGTTTTTTAATTCAAGTGGCGAAATCCGCAGGTCTTGTTCTTCCCGCAGAGCACACGAGAGGCAGTTGTTGGGCGGAGTTTGTTCCGAGAACATCTTAAGACGTCTTGGATCAAGGTACTCATACGAACACAGAGTGTGATCATATATGAATCTATAAGGTCGCTGTTCATCCTTCTCCATAACAACTCAACGGAAACTTACTTGCAGAAATATTCATCAGCCTTCAGCTTCTCCGGTTCTGCGAAATAAGCTAATCTCACTTTGCCTGCGATTTCATGCAACCTGGGAAATCCACACTGATTACTTAAAAACAACTCCTGAGGATGTGCAACCTCATCCATAATGGTTTGTGAACCATGATAGAACCATTCTACGTGAACGGTCTGGTTATTCATCGTGATATAGTGTATCCGACCAAACCTGGACCAAGTTTATTAGTTGTGTTCAACTTTGTCACAGTAATTTACCAGAAGAATTGATCTATCCCATCACCTAGACGAGGGACAGGGGCTTTTTCCTTGAAAATAAGTTCCCTTGGCGTTAAGATTATATCCCCAATCTATTCAGATCAATGCATAGACATAAGGGACCACATAGTTGACTCACATTATAAACAGTGCCCTCAATCTGTACAGCCTTATACCTATCATCCTGCACACTAATCCTATCTTCCTTTCTGTAGTCAATATTCTTCTTCAGCTTCTTCGCTTGTGCATAGAGAGCCTTCAGCCTATCATATCGTCTTCTCTTCTCACTTTCAACCTGAACCTTATTGATTGGTGGAGGAGGCGGACCAATGACCTCAATCTCCTCCCTGAACAATCCCTGTGCAAGTTTTGCTATGCGGGGCGTGACGTGCGTTGAGTTTTGATTCTCGTCTTTTAGCACAGCGAGGTCGATATTGCCTACAATAGCCCTGCTTTTGGGTAGGTGTTTATTCCGTGGCCCGGTTGCTTGGCGGCGTCGATGGGAGATCGTGTTGGAGGGTGGAGGAGCATTACGAAGGAGATGACGGGCGAAAGGGACCGCGCTGATTTTACGCACTTCCGGTTCATCCAGAACTGCCACTTGAATTTCCAATAGCTGTAGACGATGAGGTCATTGACACATTATGCATTGAAATAGCGCATACCGAATCCAAGAGATCTTGCTTAACATAAGTATGTCCAAACATATCTACCCTCGTAGTGAACCTCGTAAGAAACGTCAAATAACTTTCTTGTGGCCGCTTAAGCGCCCAAGATATCACAATTTGCGCCACACGTCGAGGAGCATAGAAGTGTTTATAAAACTCTGCGTAATTCTTGGCTGGCTTCATCAGAATGTACCACGCGTACATTGTTTCAATGTAGAACGGCCTGCCCAAGACGTCAAGTCAACGAAATATCGTCAGAGAATGAAGCAAACAAAATGACCTACTCGCTTTCCTTGGTAAAATCAACAGTACACCTCAGAATCGAACTTAGATGAATCCTCCTAACCTCGTCTCTCCTTCCCCCCTCCCTTGCGTCCACTGTTTCTCCTTCCAACTCATCCTCCTGTCCATCATCTTCGCTACTCACGAGATGAGCTTTCACCCTCCCAACTGCTTCGAACCACCGATCGACACCATCATCTTGCTCCAGAGCTTCCAAAGATACGAGCTCGTTGTTATGTTTGGGGTCGAAGATGTAGAACTCGTATAATTCGCGGATTGGTTTATCGTTTGCGTTACTGCCAGTCGCGCCATCGGTGTCATCACCCATTTCAATGTCACCATCGTCAGTACCACCCCCACCGTCAAGTTCGTGATATGGATCTTCGCCATCGATAATGAGCTTGTCATCTTCATCTACTTCATCGGGTTGACGACGATAGAGGGAAACTATTAAACTATCACTTCAGCTCTAACGACATATACATATAAGCATTTAGCTCACCCTTCGGAAGTTGTTGCTTCTTGGGCACCTGCAATAGATTTTTGTATATAAACCAACTCAATTGGATTCGAAGAAAATAAAAAGGACAGACCCTCGCATCACCAACCAGATCTCCTTTCCTCTTTCCAAGTAAGGAAGCGGTGGAAGCCACAGACGAGCTCCTTTCAACATCAGCCACTACACAATCATCTCGCTCCTCCGGGAACGACACGTCAAACGCGGTGGGCCGTCGGCGTGCCATCTTGTAGAAAGTCGTTACAAAGTCTACTTAGAAGATTAATGACGAGATGTTGGATGCAGTTTTATTCGGAGAAATCCATAGTTCGACTGTTCGCGCTCACGTGGTCGACCTGAACTACAGCTGATTCAATCATTCAAAACCTCTGCTCAGAGTCACACTCAAGCAAAAATTATAGAAATTCAGGGAGCATAGCAATTTGTCTTGGCTACTGGTGTATGCAAAAAACATAGAGGATGTGAGGCCAGCGGATGCGTTCCGATCGTCTAAAATTTTCGGTGTTTGATAGAAATTAGAATGTCAAGGAGAGGCCAAGATATGATAGAATAACTGGTTTGGGTAATTACTAATTAATTCGCCCATCAAGTGGCAGATAAGATAGGATTCTTAGTGGTGGCACCCCATGTTGTTCGTAACTTTCTAGTTCCCTCTTGGTGCCATCAATGATCATCTACCATGCAAACGGCTGTAACAATAACTTGAAGCATCGGTGCAATCATAAAAAAAACTGAGAGGTATAAAGCCAGACCCAAGACACAGAAACAAAATGTGATTCCCAGTCATGGGGGGGAAAAACACGTTTGGAACAATAAGTTCAAGTGACAAGCCCTTCCACAACAGAGTCATGATGTTTTTTTTTTGGCAGAAATTAAAGCTAGTTTGCTCACTTATCAACATCCATTTTTTCAAAACAAAGCACAGCAAGACGCACAATCCCAATGAATCATGAACACCACTGAATTACCAGACCGCTCCGCCTGAAGGACTGCCATGTACATTTGGCGACGGAATGATGTTTTGTGGCAGCACATTACTGCGCGGTGCAGCAGGAGCCGGTTCGGCTTCCTTCCTCCACTCAATCTTCTCGACTCTGACCTCTCCTTCAATCAGCTGATACACGTAAGTGACGACAACAGATCCTTGGATGTCCATGAGTGCAAATGAGGGTGTTGGTTCCCTTCAGACATAAAAATTATCACCAATGTCAATCACCAAGGGAAAATATGAATGCAAACGAACCCATTAAATAATCCTGTCCAGGCCCCTGTAGCAGTACCGGGGTTTACAAAAAACTTGCCATCGTATTCGGTGGCTTGAAAACTAAAACAAAAAAAATTTATTCAATTCAGAAACACAGCACCCCCGAAAGTCGCGCTTACACATGAGTATGTCCAGATATAAGCACGTCAACATCCATCTGTCGTGCTATCGAACTCAACGAATCCAAGTCTCCCGTTGGAACACATTGGTGTCCATGAATCACACCGATCTTAATGGGATTGTGGAAAACAGTGAACGACAGCGGAAAAGACGATTCATCATAGTCGCCCTTCACGACATGCACGTCAGGGGAAATAGTTCGTAAATAGTCGTAAGTCTCTTTGTCGCAAATGTTGCCTGTACATAGAATTTGTTGGATTTTGCCAGGGACCAACAATTTTTTGAACTTCAATGGTAGATCATGTATACGGTGTGGAATATGAAGGTCCCCAATGATGAGGACGAGGACCATTGTAAGTTGGAAATTCGGTGCTTCGATTCGGCACTGGGCGATTCAGGATGTTTGTCTTTGTATCACTCCAAGGCGTCTACTACCAATGCTACACCTACAATATGGGATAATCACTGAAATCTCCTTGTCCAAACTTGAAAAAGCTGATATTCCCCATATCAACCGCTGCAACAACAGCAAATTTCTTCCCATGTTTCAAAATCACAAAAGGATTGGGTTTTATGGTCGCATTCTTCGAGGTCGAGATGGGGTCATCTGGTTTGTAAGGAAAAACCCACTGAAGGAGTCTCCAAATGAAGGACGGAGGACTTGGAGGAGTAGATGAGGTTGAGATCGTTGATTGTGCAGGTTGCGAATCAGGACGAGGCTGAATAGCAGAACCGGACCCTCTAAGTGTTTGCGGATTTCTGTGCCGTGGAGGTGGGGCGGGCATCTCTGGCAGGACATCAAACAACCCTGCCAAGTCTTGGAATGTTGGCAAAGGAGTGGTTCGTGCACTACACTTGTCATCAAACAAACGAACACTTCAACGGCTTGTGAAAACTTACTTGACAACCACAAGGTGAAAATCCGGTGGCGGCGGAGAAGATTTTTTGAAGGGAGTCGACGGTTTGTATACATTATAAAAAATATGATAAGGGGATTCACTTCTTAACGTCAGTTTTGAAGGTCCGAGTGGGGGTACACCATGTCCAGCTGGGATAAATCGCAAACTACGAAACAATGAAGCTGTAGATAGGTTATGAATTACTCCTTTAACGGAAAAGGAAATTGTGCCCACCATATTTTTTATCGTAACGCAGCCAACAACTGATACGTATTGGCCTCCACCAGTCAAGTCCACCCAGAACTCGTCGTGAAAATGTAAAGAAAGCTGTTTTGATGCGTTCCAGAAGGGAGAGACGCGGGGTCGCTGGAGATGTTAATTTGGGTGGTGTAGGATAATAAGAATCTGGTGGGACTGCTCTTGTCACAACATAGCCCAATCGCTTGAGATACGAGAAGACCTATACTCAACCCTTACATCAAAAACGATAAAGAGAAAAAGAAGTTGCTCTTTACGCACTTGAAATTTTTCCAAAGTCATATCTTCCGTGCCCAACATCTCACTGTAAGCTTGCTGCACTGACATAGGCGATCCATAAACCTCATCCAAACCCGGAACTTGTCCTAAACTCGAGTCCATTTCCTTCCAGCAAAACAGAGCACCTCTCTCAATGAGGTAGATCGCTTCTTCGGGGAGAAGTTCGAGTCGTTTGTGTATTCTTGAAACGCCATCCTCCCCTACCATAGACCGCGGTGCCGAGTGTCCCATATTCGAAAAGTGAATCCCTCGAGCAACGGTTACCTCTATACGAGCTGAATGAGGATGCCAAATGGCGTAGCTAATCGCTTTGCTAAAGTCGGATCATAAAAAATAGGACAAAATCCAACTACATACAAATTTTTTTTACTCACCTAGATATCGATCTTGTAGTCCGCAACGTCTCAAGCATCGCGTTCCTTGAGCGATCAAGAATATGCGCTTGGAGACTCGTTCCTCCAGCAGCTCGAGGCTCGTACTCCTTTTCGCCACGCTTGGGTATGACAGGTCGAGCTGAGGGTGGCCTATTAATTCCCAACCTTTTTCATGAAGACACGTCCGGGAAAGTGAAACCGATAATTAACACGAACAATAGCTTTGTCCAGTCCAATCCTCCATCTTCCTCGTCCGACTGTTGCTCGTCTTCTTCCTCCAAATTATTATCTGTCTTGCAGGTAATAGAGCCTGGGGCTTCTAGTGAATCATCCATCGAAGCAATAACTTGAGAAATGTAAGATGATTCGAATTCGCTTAGGTGTCCAGATGAGAAATTAATGGTCACGTGGTATTGTTTGCCCCTATTCCGACGTGGAATTGCTCAAAATTGTAGGTTTGTCGATCCATCGTTGAACGAACTTTAAGGCCATTCGAAAACTGATACACAACGGGATCATGACGGTAACTATATGGCAAGTAATACTAAAGATGATGAAATGAAGACAAGAAGGAAAGAGACGAAGATATTTCACGAAATTGGCGTTCACTGGCAGCAGTAGGTACCTGGTAAAGTATATGGCAGGGCAAATGAAATTCCGAGTCCAAACCCACATTCAGACACACATGCCGCTTCAAGCTTCAAAGCTTCACTTCCTGCTCGATGATGATGTATATCAAATGTACACTGTCAAGAAGAATTGATCAATACCTTGGACCACCGCCTCCTCCTCCACCACCACCACCTCCTCCTCCTCCGGGTCCTCCAGGATTACCAGGTCTTCCAGGATTAGGAGGGCGCCCACAAGCAGCACCAGAGTTACCCGGAGCACCAGGATTACCACCAGGTCGTCCTGGACCCCCTCCCCCACCTCCCCTACCACCACCCCCACCCCTTCCATTACAACCAGGTTGTCCAGGTTTACCAGGTGCACCAGGTTTGCCTCCGCTCATGACTAGTACTTGCTTTAACAAAGAGGGGGGCGTCTAATACTCTGACACAAGTAAGGGTCGACATTTTATATATCATCATGTGGAATGCTTCAAGTATGTCCCGACATTACCATGCAATGAAGTTCACACTACGCCATGTTAATCACGCAATGATTTTGAGTTGGTACGTGGTGTGAAGGGTCAAATTGCACCCCAAAAAATCTATTGGCTTTGTCTATATCAGGAGCGGTGAACGATTGCGTTTCTTCACTTGCCAAATCTCATGAGGTGAACGCGAGGCGTTGCAGGTCGAAGCAACTGTCTTTTCATGCGTAAGGTCTTTAATAGACATCACAGCACTGCTCCAATAGGGATCTATAGCCTCATGGAAATGGTGAACCGTAAGATCACGTCCAAATTGCATTGCCAAAGATTGTTGAAAACACAGACCCATGCATGTATTAGAGGTCTGGTACATACTGCCAATAACTGTTTTTCAATAGAGAAGGAAATAAGTCGTGTATATTACGAAAAAAATATAAAAGTTTGTAGAAGCTGGATTGGATCATGACATGGTGGAGAATGTATGCAGTGACTAAGAAGAGGAAAGAGAAAAGACTTTTAACATGGTGGGGGAGGCTGCTACAGGATATATTTTAAGATTCATTCTAAGTCCAATTTCATCAAAAGGGGAGAGAAAAAAAACATCATCAAGCGAGTAAGTATGCTGTTACATAACTTAGAAAAAACTTTACACAAACGAGGGCATTCTCAAAAAAAAACTGAATTCGGGACAATCAGAAAGAAAAGAAAAACCCAACACGAGTCTGAGCACAAAAGAAAAAATAGAACACACGCTTAAAGAATCTCTCTCCCTCCCTTCCTCTTCTTCTTTCAATTAGCTTTCACAACCCCCACTGCCTTCTGCTCAGACGACGCACCGACACCAGGCACCCCATCCGAAGCAGCAGCAGCCACCGTCCCGTTAGCAGCAGCAGTCACTCCTGTCCCAGTCCCAGAGCTTGCACTAGCACCTACACCTGCGCTAGCACCACCAGCATTCGCATTAACTTGATCTCCCACCTGATGGAAATCTGTTTTTTTTTTTTCAAAAGCGAGAAAGGGAGGAAAAAGAAAAAGTGGTTAGCCAACGCTATCCTTCGATGCAAAGAGACAAAAAAGAAAGGATCACAGACCAAGAATCTCGCTGTACATCATGACCTTCCATGTATCCACTGGTAGATCCGCGTCGTTGAAGCTCCAGTCGAATTTCTCCTCAGCGACAGGTTCATCTGTCGGGTCGTGGTAAGGCACGACGTAGGCGTGTGCCAAGGACTGTGTTGCGTCTATTCGTTTACGAGGATCAAAGACGAGCATTTTCTCGAGAAGGTCGAGGGCTTTTGAGGGGGAGTGTTAGATAAGAGCGCATGACAGATATGATTGTAGCGAAGCACCATCTGGATCATTCGTTCGTAGTTTTTGGCTGAACGGGATACGCTCTCTCTTCGGAAGGCTTTGAACGAATCTCAATGTCTGTAAAAAATTAAGACATGCATCGACACAAAAGGAAAAAAGACCTCACATTCTCACTACAAATCGTCTCAATGACGTCATCAGGCGGTGTGCCCAGAAGCTCGGTGATGATCGAGAATTGGTTAACATCTTCAAATAAAACCTAACGCATCCAGGGATCACCACACGACAAAAAAGAAGACCGGTGACGTACGGTCCTTCCCAGGAAAGAGAGGCTTTCCTTCCAACATCTCTGCAAAGATGCATCCAGTGCTCCAAATATCAACCGCAACGTCGTACTTTTGCCATGTGAGCATAATTTCTGGGGCGCGGTAGTAGCGTGTAGAGACGTAGCCTGTCATTTGGGGGTCTTGGATGCGGGCAAGGCCGAAATCACAGATCTTTTTTGACAGGATTCGTCAATGTTGTGATAGATTGAGATGAAGGAGAGCACACCTTGAGATCGCAGTTTTCATTGACGAGGATGTTGCTTGGTTTCTGAGTGAAAGTGGGTTGGAATCGAGGTGATAAAAATGAACGTGAAACGTACGAGATCACGATGAACTACACCTGCGGAATGGACATATTTGAGGCCTCGCTGAAAACAGAATTGACATGATGCGCGATGAGAGAGAAGGAGACGATGCTTACGAGGATTTGGTAAAGGAAGTATTGGATAAACTGCTTCTCGAGTGGCCTTGATGTCAGTAGACGGTGAAGGTCGGTACCCAAGAGTTCCGTGACGAAATATCTGTATATAAAATGTTTGTTTTAAAAATTGAGAGATGGTGTTGAAAACCGACAAATCTTCTAATGGAGAGATGAAGACATCGCTAAGGCTGATGATCTGTTGTTTCGAGATGAGATGTGTGGGTGAGACTCGGAGAGGCCATAAAACGCACGTTCTCGTGTTGAATATGTTTCAACAGCTTGAGTTCGCGATAAGTTCTTTTGCTGAGGACAGGAGTGCTGAAGGGTTTCATGATCTTCTTAATCGCGACGGAGGCGCCTGTGAGTTGGTCCTTTGCAGAACTAGGAAAATAAAATTAGATCGGGGAGTTGTGTAAAGGAAATCAGGCCCACCAGACGAGACCAAAGGCGCCTGTAAGACAAAGTGAGCGACGAAAAGAAACTGAAAAAGAGAGAAAAAGAGATACCCATTCCAACGGGCTGGAGGTCGACATATCGTGTGGTGACCTGTGGAAGGTCAAGAGGAGCTGGATGACAGAAAAAGGAAAAATACCTCAAAGGATGTGCCGAAAATGCTAAGCTTGACGAAGGACATGGGATGTGGAGGAGAGATCAATGGCTGGGCAGAGTTAGGATGAAGTGGAGCCAGCAATTATAAAAAAAAAACCCGTCCTGCTTTGGGCGTGGCTCATTTCTTTGGATCTGATCCCAATAAATCCCAGTGACTCAATAAACAGAGTCGAATTATATTAGAGGAATTACGTCATAGGTATGTTGTATCGATCCTCTCTTTTGACATCCAACGATGTCACTGCTCACATTCGCCCGCCGTTCCCTGGTGAGTAAATAGTAATACGTCATTTTATTCTGCTGTTTTTCCCATGTTTCACCCAGTTTGTCACATCCACCCGTGGTTATAACACCGTTACTCCCAAAAAGGGCTCAACCAAGGTCCCTCTTATCCTCCTTGCCACCGGCACAGCAGGTATCGCTGCTTACCTCTACTGGGACTCTCAGACATCCTCAAAAATGAGCCCACTTGATCCTCAGAACTTTGTCGATTTCAAGTTGAAAAAGGTCGTTCCCTACAACCACAACACCTCTAGGTTATTTTGTTCAATCTTACATATACAAACTGTTTTTACTTACAATGACTCAGCTTCGTCTTTGAGCTCCCAAACAACGACGCATCTCTCTTCCCTGTAGCTTCTTGTCTCCTTGTCAAGGCGTCTAATCCAGAGGCCCTCGTCGATTCCAAAGGCAACCCCGTTCTCCGCCCATACACCGCCATTTCTCCACCCGATACCCCAGGGGAACTCACCTTGCTTATCAAGGGCTACGAAAATGGTGTCATGTCAAAGTATATCCACTCTCTCAAGGTAAACCTTTCATTCTGCCTTGAATTCTTCTGCTGTATCTGATGCTTTACTCAGGAAGGAGATAAAGTCGCTATCAAAGGCCCAATCATAAAATTCCCCTACAAAGGTACTATCCATTTCCAACATTTCGTTTTTTACTGACCACTCCCCCCAGCCAACGAATTCGAACAGGTTGCTCTCATCGGCGGAGGCAGCGGAATGTATTGCCCTTCTTCCTCCGCTCATTTCCGATGCTTATTAACACATATACCCGCAGCACCCCCCTCTATCAAGTCATCCACCACGCCCTCTCCGACCCCTCCAACCGCACGAAATTCACCCTCATCTACGCCAACATCTCCCCCTCCGACATCCTCCTCCGTGAAGACCTCGACGATCTCAAGAAGAAATACCCCAAGCACCTCGACATCGTCTACCTTATCGATAAACCCGTCGAAGGCTGGTCTGGACCTACGGGATATGTCACCAAGGAATTAGTCAAAACCCATGTGGGTCCCAAGGAGTTGGGCGATAACATCAAGATTTTCGTTTGCGGTGCGTTGTCTCTCTCTCTCTTTTGGTAATAAGGTACTGACTGGGTTGGTAGGTCCGCCTGGACAAGTCGCTACCGTCGCTGGAAAAAAGGATGGTATGAAACAAGGGGAACTAGGTGGAATTCTCAAAGAACTAGGATATACCGAAGATCAAGTAAGAGAAACCTTGTTTTTTTATGTCAAAAGTTTTGGTTGTCTCATTTTACAATCTCTAGGTCTTCAAGTTTTAGAAAAAATGTTGAATTCAATTTCTCGTCCTGCCGTATATAGAGAGGCAAATTTTGTATAAAAGATACCGTTGTTGTGCAAATTTATATGTTGACTGAAAAACGAGGCACTTCAGGCGACTTTCACGACGAAGAATAACAAATTCCTGATTGAACTAGTCCCCATCATTGTAGAGTTGCTTGACCATCATAGTGGCTGTAAGTGAAGGATTCTATGAAATAAATTAAAAAGATACCATCGTAGAGAGTATACAATATATTCTACACTTTGACTTCTTTCACACTTGCTTCTGCCTTCTTTTCTTCTCCACTCGAAACGCCTTGGATCAAATCGGGACTAGCAGGAACAGGAGAAGAAGAAGTAATGTTCCTGACTGGCCCCGTAAACCAATGGACGCCTCCATATATCGGCAAGTAATACCAGATAAGCGACAAAGCCATCACCCCTCCAAAAACGACGACCGTGTAGTTCATACTGGCAACATCAGACTGAGGAGATGAAGGGAATAGAAAGACAATGCTCATGAACGCCATGAACAAGACAGCTACGACCGCAACTGGAAGACTCTGAAAGAAAGGGAAAAAAAAAGAAGGTATTTCAGTTCACAGCCAGAGCCTCTTTTTTTCTTCGCCCGAAAAAAAAAAAAGAAAAAAAGACAGCGACACTGTCCACTCACCATCATTCCCAAACTAAACGGCCCAGGTTTCAAATCTTTATTGTCACCCACGAAGCGCGCCGCGATTGGGATAACATACGCAAAATACAACCCTACAATCGAGAGTGCGAACACGGCGTTGATGGCTTGTGGACCTGCAAAGACCAAAAGACCGAGAAGGATCGTGAAGAGGCCATCGAACAAGACGGCGTTGACGGGCGTCCCGGTGTGGTCATTCATCCGATAGAGCCACTTGGAGAAAGGAAGAGCTGTGTCCATTTGCAGTTTTTTATTTTATTTTATTGGTTAGTGGTTAAGGAGGGCTTGTCGGTTGACTTACCCATATCACGGCTGAATGCGAAAGTTTGTCGGCTGCAGGCCAGAAGCTGTATGCAGTCCCCTCATTTCAGTAAAACGGAAACTCGAAAGATAACTCCCTCGGAACTTTACCATGCTCGAACCCATCATATATCTAGATCAATGAGTCCGTTAGCCAAAAAAAAAAAAGAAAAAGAGCAAATAAATGTTTACTGAGTCAGGACGACAAATGCCCAGATAGCCAATGTAGGTTTCTGCCCAAAGCTATTGAAAAAGATGAGCACCATAGGCTGATCTGCACTCGTCAGAGATGTCAGGTCAGTTCCCATGCAAAACGCAAGAGCGATGTTGATTGCTTTTTTTTTTGTTGAAAAAAAAAAGAAGAAATCAGGCTTTGTCCGCTAACAAATCGATGACAAATGTTCTACGTACCCCATCCGAGCAATCCAGCAATTCCAGTAGAGCTAACTATAGCCCAAGGAACTGCAACCGCAGCGTTAGATGCTTCTTCGCTAATGTGTACGCAGCTATCAAACGATGCGATGGTCCAACAAGGCGCAAGGAAGCTCAAAATAAAGGCGTAACCGTTAGGCCAACCGTTGGCTATGGACGCGCCAAAACAAAAAAAATCAGGACATCTGTTTCAGGTTTCTTGAAAGAATTTTTCTTGTACCATTGTAAATTTTTAAAAGGGCAAAATGTGCAGTGTTCTTGTTGGATTTTGGAGTAGCAGCGGGAAGGGCGATGATGACCACAAAGCATAATCTATTTTAAACGAAAAAAAATAATTAAATTTGACGGATTCTTCTACGACAAAAATATTTTGACTCACAGGACATTCAGAAGGATGTAGAGTCTCTGTAGCCTTGCTAGAACCTTTGTGCCGAGACAACAGAGTGCCATATGCGACAGCACAGCGGCCACGTAGACCCCACTGTTTTACATTTTAGCTTTTGTCGAACAATAGTAGGGGGGAAAAAAGAAAGAAAGTAGGTAACACATACAATAGTTGGGCGTTTGTTGCTGAAAAGTTGCCCCCTGAACCAATTTTAACTGCAGACATAATTTGCAGCGCACATCCCCAGTCGATCGACGCGACGGCGGAGATGGATCCTATAGTATTTGCATCTATAAATAAAAAAAAAGAACCGATTTCGGCTCAAAACTGTTTTGAAAAAAAATGGAACATGATTCAAACATCCGACTATCCAGCACAGGACTTTTCTCCAACGGGGAGATGAGAGAGAGTAGGTCCAGAAATAAAGCTAAACAAAATGAAAAGGAAAGGAGATCGTCGAATGAAGGTTGAGGAAATAAGAGGCCGCCTACCCCGCCAGAAGTGGGCGCAGCGGAAGCCAAATCGGCTATAGCCATCCCGATAATGACGATGAACACGGACGCGACTAGCCACTGTACTTTTTCCCTTATTTTAGCAACACACAAAGAGGGGAGGGGGAATTATTGACGCACTCCCCAAACCATAGCTGGACCACCACCATTCGATATAGCATATAAGAGCACAGACGCCATCGATGGTAAAAGGCCGATGATGGAGAATGAAATACCGAATACCTGTGTCCACAAAGTCGGAAGGATCAATATGGCTTTGAAAAAACTGGAAACAAAACTACCTCGAGCGGTGTGAATGCTCTCTTAAACTCCTGTTTATACCCCAACGAAGCTAGAAGTTCTTCATCCTTTCTCTTGATCAACTCTTTATTAGAGAGAGCTGAGGACATTTAACAGAAAAACCTTGTGAAGGATAGGAAAGGGGCCCCGAGCAAGCAGAGGTCCTACTAAAATACTTCGCTTCCCGTTACAAGCTGTTGTGGCACATGCGATTTTTGTCCGAAGCTAAGCCGGTGTCTTCCATTGCTATTGACAAAAACTTGGTGACTTGCCTGCCTGAAGAGGGAAATCAATAAAAATAGACGCCGGTGGGCCCCGCATCGGGTTTTGGCAGGCCTCAGGTGCAGATAGGAAGCAAATCGGCTCAGGTTGCAAAACACCCTCAAAAGTCAAGAAGCGAGAGTGCGCAAAGAGCACACGCTTTTTGTGGAACTTGAACTTGAAGTGGAAAACATATTTAGGAGGATGTTATCAAGTACACTTTGCAATGGATAATCGATAGCTTGCACCCATTCTGGCATCCATAATCCGTGACGAAAACGAACTAAGTTACTTTAGGCCTGTCCCATTTTAATCTGAAGTCCGTTATGTAAGGTGAAATTGAGGAAGTGACTGGTACCAATACTGAGGCGATACTGACTTTAGGTCTCAGCTGAGGCTGTTTGAAGTGGCATCGAAAGACACGTCAAAGCCATGGCCCCTGTCTTCACACTGCTGTTTATCTCCATGTAAAGTCTGCATGGAACCGAACGTTTTAGTTGCCATCGCTCACCTTCCAACCAGAAATGGACTGTTGCTCTATCGACCAAGCGACGTATGAAGCAAATACAAGAGAATATGCGCAACTGATCATCGCCCTGGAGAAGCAACAACAGCACCAGCACCTAACACTCCTAACACTCATCCGGTATTATTCCAAACGGAGTAAAATACAAGACCCTGAACGGATCACGCGAGCATCGTAGTCCAAAAACGACACAAACGAACTCCTATAAAGAGCGATTTCCTTGTGTCTCTGGTTGGAAACCCTCCTATAACCTCTTTTAGCACAGCTCTCTTTTCGTGTTTATAAAAGGCCACAATGATGACAATGGATTCAGCCAACCCCATCACAAGATCTCGTAATTCGTCAGGTGGGGCTCATCTTGAATACGGTACTCCGTTTGCAATTCCCAAGACGTATAACGTTTACGACGCAGCTCCTAAATTACGGAGGACTACGCGTCGCGTCGCGATCAAACATTAGAGTCAGATAGACTCTCCGTCCCACGGCTTGATTGTCGCCCTGACTTTTTATCAATCCGATCTCCATCAGCATCACTTATCGTCAGACAAAACCAATGCCATCCTACTTCTCTCCTTCATCCTCACCCACCAGCGGATTCTTCCCCATCGGGGTCACTTCCCCTAATGCTTTTGCGAGTTTCCACCAAAATCCACGCGATGCGCATGAGATATGCACCGCGTTCACAATGTTGGGTTTACCACAAGGAAGAGGAAAGACGGCTGTGAGGCGGTTCTTTTGGATGTTTTGAGGTGATCGTTATTATAATTTTTTTTGACTCGGACAGGTTTAGGTTTTCTTGGTGGTTATAGTCAACGTTTCAACGCTCACTTAAATGAATGGACTGTCACTCCTTTTGTTCATGTCTCTTTTTTCTCCTCGATTATCATTATTGCATTGCCATGGCATTAGATTCTCTCATTACAATCATTGTAGCTTTAGCTGTGTCAATACCCTGACAATGGGTGAAATGATATTTTCAGTTTTATCTGATCAGTGCATGATGTGGTCTCTATGAGTCAACAGACATGGCCACCTCATCTTCGTCCTCGTCATCTTCTCCGTCAGCATCGTTCTGCCTAGCTCTATCCATAAGTCCAACAAGATCCTGATGTTTGTATGCTTCTCTGGATATTTCCACTCTCGAATCCACCACACTGAGCTCATCATCCCATTTCCCAATCCCACTCTGAAAGAACCGCCTCCCTGTCGCCTTGAGAGGCAACGTGCCGCATTCGTAATGCTCAAACCCACCTTCGTACACGGGGACATCGAAATATTTCCCCGTAATCAAGCTCATACGTTTTTTCGTGGCAGGGGTGTAGCGAGATCCTGATGGTTGGCTGCCAAAACGGGAGACGGACGAGGACCGATGGGCTCCACGCCGCCAGTTGTTGGCGCTAGCCGAAGAGTCGTCCGATTCCCATTCTTCAGAATCTGAGGATCCGTCAGTTGTTGGATCACCATCTTGAAGTTGGTACACATATCGTGCATGTCCTATTTATTGCATAGAGATTTAGAAGAACACTAAACTGCAGATATGATTCCGGCTTACGGGCAAGTGTCTTATCCAACTCGTCCCTTCCCTCTTGTTCATCTTTGCCGAAGCCAAGGTGATGTCCAAGGCTCTCTCGAGGCACATCTTGCAGCTGCACAGAAGGTGCACAAGCAAGCTCTTGCAATTGTTCCAGTGCAGTCGTGCTAGACGAAATTTAGCGTCCAAGTAGCTGATTTATAAAACGTTTACACACCGAATAACATCGAGTGAACTATCCTTCGTATTTAAATCTTCCATGTTGTTTTCGGGGACTTCCAATCGATATCTAGGTCCAAACCACTCGAAGTAGTCGTTCCACGGCAAGTTGGGATCAATCTCATTTTCGATGCCGAGTGCACATGCCGTCTCATAAGTCCATGTCCGCGCAACATTCTTGACAGTATATCCCCCTCCACCGAGCAGTATGAATGGGACATTTTGTTTCCTGATGAACTTTACACAGTTTGCGTGACCGTGCATTGTCAAGTTGAAGCAGCCAAGCTTGTCGCCCGCTAATGAATCAGCACCACATTGAAGGACAACGACAGAAGGTCGGAAAACCTCCAATATTTTGGCAATAATCTTGGGAATATTCAGTATTATGCATAGGACCGGGGGGAAAGACTCACGGGCTCAAATACACTCTTGAAGGCCTCGTCCGTGATCCCATCCTTCAATGGAACGTTGACTGAATATCCCTTGCCTTTCGCCCGACCTCTGTCTTCCTGTGTCCCTGTACCAGGAAAATAATCGCCGAACTTGTGGAAGCTACAAGTCATAACTCTATCTGTGGTGTAAAATGCTTCTTCCACTCCGTCTCCATGATGACAATCAATATCGATATAAAGTACACGAGGGAATGTTCGCAGAAGTTCGAGGATGGCGAGGTTGATGTCGTTGATGTAGCAGAATCCAGAAGCTTCCCGTTTCTTTGCGTGGTGCAAACCACCTGCCCAGTTAATAGCAATGTCAGCAGCGCCTGATGCTATCCGCTCAGCTGCACCTGTAAAGACGTTGGGATAAATGTCTCCCTTCCCAGGCGACAATAAAAACCAACCACGCACATATCGATCCTCCTGCAGAAATAGAACAAAATTCAAACACTCCTTCAAAAGCCGGATTGTCTTCTCCCACTAAGACTACAAACGCACATATGTGAGTCATGAACGCCGAAGTGAAAGCTTGCACTGACATACACCGTGTTCCATGATAAGTCAATTTCTCTGCCGTTTCTGGTGTAACAGTTTGAAGAAAGTGAACATACTCATCGGTGTGGAACCATGTCATGTTTTCCGGAGAACATCGCTTGGGTCGCTGAATGTCTAAGATTACGTCTCAATTTTTGAGGCCCACATATCTGCAGGACCCACGATTACATGCAACTTTTCCAGCATCCCATATGCCATCACCAGTTCATGGGTGATTCGAATTCGTTGTGGCTTCATTTGATGTCCAAGGCCGTACGAGTATGCACCAGTCTCATCTGAGAGATGATCAGAAGCAGTTAGTGAGATGAGATGCGTACGCACTGTCATAGAAATATGCCACTTTTCGTTTGGACATTTCAGCTTAATGTGAAGCGCTAAGTTAGCGCTTGGGTTAAATCTGTACGGATAGCGGGCCGAACATGTGATCAACTTCTGTTCAAGTGGGTGTCCATCGACAACAACCACAAAACATGTCTGAATACCATAGCACGGCCTATGCACTTACTCTTCTTTCAGAGTACACCCATACCCTTGACTCTCTCCCCATCGATCTCTCCAGAAACTTTGCCGACCTTCGAGAACTCGATGCCGTGCTTTCCTCCTCTATTCAGTCCATCACAGCAAAGATATACAGACTCATATCCATGATTGAGGATGACACCGCAACAAATCCCGATCGTTTGTGGCTGCTTTCAGACATTGCGGCAGAAGCACAGCGTCTCAAGGTTGGCGGGGAAGACAAGATTCGCGTTGCTTGCCAAGGGGCGGATAACCTCAAAGCACACGCTGGTCACCTCCGAGCATTGACGGAGCATATACCAGGTTTCGATGCATCCGTGCTCGATAGGAAGACAACGTACCCTCACGTGTCTGACCGCGCTTATATGCCGACGTTTATTATGGAGACAGGCAGAAGAAGGAGAGGTGGTCTTGGATCTATCATGGTGGCGACGAACCCTGAACCGAGTCCGGTGAAAAGGAAGAGAGTGGCTAAGGAGGATGATGTTGATGTTACTGGAAGGTCTCCGAAAAAGCCTATTCAAGCTGAGAGCAGTGCTAGAGCTCGAAGTAACGGCAGAAAAAAGTGCGCTTATTTCCGTTTTGCATTCGTCGAGTCTAATTATTTATTAATTCACAGGATCGAGCGCGTTCCATCTCCGTCAGAGTCCTTAGTCTCAGTGGCAACCCCTTTACCTCACCAAATCACGCACTCCACATCTGGTCGAGTTGGCACTAACTCCAACAACAGGACCAGCGGTGCCAGTGGCGGCTCAGCGTCCAACAAGCGTCGGACAGGGGGAGCCAGTACTATCCGAGGCACACCTCTTGCCAATGAAGCTTACTCCGCTTCGCATGATGCCCACTCGCATGTACACACCAACGGCGGCTCAAGACGGGGAGGAGGTGCAGCGTCTGCTTCTGATACATTCAATCACCATCATCAGCTACCCCCGTCTGCCTCACATCCCTCGCTGCCTACTCCGTATCAGAACGGCAACGGTGGTGGTGGTGGTGGTGGATCCCATTTCGGGAACGGATATGATCACGGGTTGTCGCACGCTGTTGTACAAGACTGGAATGGCATCCCGCACGCACAGCAGTTGGGAGGACCTGGCATGCCCGTGAGGAGTACTTCGATTCATTCGACAGCTGCGAGCGTTGCGGTTATTGCAGCTAATGCACATATGGATACGACGGATGTGGGTGATGCAGATGCAGATGGCGACGATAGGACATATTGCTTCTGCGATGGTGTTAGTTGGGGTGAGATGATTGCTTGCGACGATGAAAATTGCGAGAGAGAATGGGTGTGTTGTGATTTGATCATTTGCCTTCTGGGAAACTTATCTGTTTCATGCCTTTTTAATTCAGTTCCACCTTGGCTGTATCGGCCTTACACAACCTCCGCAAGGCGAGTGGTATTGCGACGCGTGCAAAACCAAGAAGACAGGGAAGAGGGCTGTTCGCGGTGGGAAGAGAAGAGCAGGTGGGAACAGGACAAATGGAAGAAATTGACCTTGAATCCGTTTTCCACTCCTTACTCATACTTGTACAGGATATACACTATTGCACTCTTTTTATGCATCAGCTCTTTATTCTCAAAGATATAATATCAATCGTGCCGATACGCATATTAAATGAGCTAGTGGTCAACGACGTTTGGAACCCCGAATGTCGTCCAAACCAGGCGAACTGCGTCGTTTCCTATGACAAGAGTGAATTCCTTTGAAAACTCCATACTGAGTAGCAAAATACTTACCGACTAGACATTCTCTCCTCTGGTTCTCCACTGGGTGTTCTCCGACCTAGTGCGTCTTTGCCGCCTCCATAATCCAGTCCATCAACTGCAGGAGCGTTCCCATCTCTGTCCTTGTATTTGTTCTGATTTCTTGGACCGGTAGGTACATTTGGAGGAAGTGGAGACGCGGGTCGTACAGGAGCAGATTGTGGGGCTGTTAGCACACCCGACGAGGAAAGATCAGATTAAAATAGAGGTATTGACTATCAGCTTACCATCAGTTCCGTATATCCCACCTCTTCCTCTCCCTCTTGATGCAAATCCTCTCCCACCGCGTCCCAAACCACCGGAAGGTGCACCACGACCACGGAAGGGGATGGAGGTTCCTCGTCCACTTGGTGTGCCTGTTTGAACGTTTTGTGATTCCATGACAGGATACATTTGCTGGACCATGGGATTTTGTTCCTAATTGCTCGTTAGAATAAGGTGGCACTTAACACAAAACCAGAAACAAACTATAATCACCTGCATGACGAAATCTCCACCCATACCCATATGCATCATACCCGGCCCAGCAGCCCCAGAGGTGGGATTGAATGCGCCATCCTGCAACATGGCAACCTGATCTGGCGCGGCACCAGCCCCTCCAGGACCGACAACCGCTTGCTGCCCCCCTTGTGTGTTTCCATCAGGTGGCATCATATTTTGCATCATCGGCCCTCCCATGGCCGCCATGTCACTGTTCATACCCATGGCACCCATGGCACCCATCATGCCTGACATATCCATCATCACTCCAGGAGCCATCATGGCCGAATTGGCGGCATTGTTCATCATACTACTCGCTCCTGTCATTACCATCGTCCGCACTTCAGGGGGGAGTGCAAGCAGTTGGTCTTCTGGCATTGCAGCAAAATTCTACGGGGTGAAGGGTCAATTTCTTATTTACGAAATCATTATTGCAGATTCGACGTACAATGACATTCGCTTTCAATACATTCGCCAATTCCCCGAGCTCACGTCGGCGATGACAGTACGCCTCCCATGATAGCTCATCAAAACCATAGTTGAACCAGTCGCTGATGTCAGATCCAGGCCGTCTCCATGGCTTGTCAGTCATTGCACTTAAGTCGACCTCAAGAACCGAACGACCATCGAATATGCCAACTGCATTAGGGTCAATGGTAGGTGCTGATGGAGGTGCCGTCGCTGGAGGGAGAGTTGATGTATCGATCCCGTCGTCTGGCTCTCTGACTGATACAGAGTCGTGTTGAGAAGGCACTGATGACAATTGTGGTGGTCCGCCCCTTGATATCGGAGTATATTCTGTCGTTAATGACAGTCCTGCAGCTGTTTATACGAGTTAATATTGTAGTTGTTTATTTGTTGAGTTACTCTGACCTCTTGGCGCTGTTGGAAGATTTGGAGGCAAGCTTGAAGATCCTGTTCGTCCCGTTTGTTGTCGGCCTTGATTTCTGATAGTACCCAAGCCCTACGAATTCGTGAAAATTGTGGGCAAATGATAAAAAAACGAACCTAAAGTCAAGGGACCGGTTTACAGGTTCCATGATGATTTCGACATCCTATTCGGATGATTCAGATTATTGAGATAAATCCAGAACAAGAACTCACATCGTCGCTTTCCTCGTTGAAATCAGCCTCTTCCTCTTCCTCTTCCTCCTCATCCTGATTGTTTTGGTCATGTTGACCACCATTCTTCGTAGCTGCATTCTTGTTTAAGTTTTTTGCCTCGTCTTCAAGATGGTCGATCAAGCCATTCGATGCTATGAGTCCTTTGCTAATAGGTATTCTGTGATGCGAAGTTGAATTAACAACCCTGTATTCTGCAGTCATAAAATGTAACTTACGGATTCGATTCTGAATCAAAGAAATTGATGTCAAAATTGGTGTTATTGGAGTAATCTTTAAAAAGAATAACAATAGAAAAAGGAACACAATATGAAGTGACAACGTCCCGCTTCCTGTTCACAAGTCTCCAAAAACAAACTTGGTGCATACCTGACGCCACGGGCTTGGGGTCATCTCGCAATGATTCGCCATACAAATATTCATCGTCATCATCCCTAATTTTCAATTCTCCAAGTTAAGCCATACTTTTATGTTTGAAAATAAGCAGAACTGACATTGCTGTGGTGGTACGGTTGACGCGAACAAGAAGCGAGCGTCACACTGGTCACAACCTTGAGGTCGAATGTCCACAGCCGTTTTTATACCAAAAGCGAGTTATCAAATGCATTATTATATGTAATTAACATAGGTTGGCCAATGTTACGAGGCATCAGCACCAGACTTTTCCTCCTCCAAAGCCTTCTTTAGACCCTCTAGAGTTCGAGCCAGCTTCCCTCCACCAGCTTCTCCCAAAACCATAGCAAGCTGGGTTGCAGGTGCACTCAGCAACCCAACAATCTGCGCGTGAAGTGTACCCAGCGTTGGTAACTTGGAAATTTGTTGCACTCCGTCCGGGAGTAACACCCGTTTCTCGACGATTGCACCCATCAGCCTCAGCTCCGGTATTCGAATCTGCCGTTGGCGCTTCATCCTCCTTCCGGGTTGTTCTGGGTCGGCATTCTTTGCTGCGAGTTGTTGTTTGATTTCAGCTTCTGTTTTTGGTGGTTTTGGAGGGACACTGCGGTCCATCGTCCGGAGGATTGCGTTTAGCTGTGGCGGATGGAGGGATGGCAGTGAGAGCACGGCGAAAGAGCCGCCCTGGTTGTTTATCATCTTTTCCACTTCAGCAAGATCAACACCGGGAAAGTCTCGCAGAGCTGCACCGAATGTACTGGTGCGCACGACAGTCAACGTTGGTTGGACTGAACTTGTATCGGGTAGTGGCACTTTCTTGGAGATGGATTGTATATCGGCACGCAATTTCTTTAATCTATTAGCAGTGAAATCCTCGTGATGGATGATGAGAAGGGGTGAAGAGGTGCTGGTTTGAAGGATACGTGAGTACCAGTTGTACTGGAATGCTTTCTTATCCTTAAAAACACGAATTTTGTTCCCAACTAGTGGTTTCGGAGGTTTAACAGAGATAGCATAGTTGCGCGTCACAGAAAAAGTAGAACGTCGGGGAATGGACAAGGAACGCGTGGAAAGTGGAAGTGACATCTAGCAGCTAAGAAGAGTGGTCACAGGATTATAGTTGTCAGAGGTTCTTGCCAAACATGACAATACAATTTCATATCATTTAAATTCTATAACAAGAAATAATTTCTTTATATGTTAGTCTTTCAGCTTGTCTCGAAGGAAGAATTCCCAAGTTCGGTCCTCTCCTCCTTCTCCAGTTGTACCTGTACCATGAGCTCGCTCGCCTTTAGTCATACTATGCTCATATCCTTTCCAGATATTCCTGTGAAACTGGAATGATCTCAAAAGAATGTAATGCGGGTTTGCAGGCGTGCTGCCAGTAGGAGCTGGTGGGTTTTTGGCGAGGCTGGGAACATTCCTATATTTTGTGTTTGTTTATGTTAAGGTCACCACCAATTAACAAATCCATACCAGAGAGTGTACGGAACTACATTCCTTAGAGTGATTAAGACAGTACCTCGCATAGCCGAAGTTTGACGTTTATCGACATCAGTGTAGTTCACATCATCCTCGTTATCGCTATCGTTGTCGTTATCGCCGTCTTCTTTCACTTTCTTTCTGGCTGATCCTGTAACAGAGGGTACTGGACCAATTCGGAGCACTTTAGCAGCCGATCGAAGGAAACCAAGAATAAGCAACTGATTGGACAAAACGTTCCTATCTTGGTCAGTAATACCTTTCCCTGATAAATTTCAAATTAAGAAAGTCTTATTTGTTTGAAAACTACACGGCACCTGCGTGCGGGAAGTTCCATACTATCCGATCCCATCTTTTCCCCTTCAAAGAAGCGTGCTTCTCCAGACGTGTTGCATCGACACCAAAGATAATTTCAACACCACAACCCTTGAGGAAAGATACAGTCAGACGGGATGCTGGGTGTTTCACATAGCATTCTTCTTCGGTATCATAACCAGTTGCGGTGATATTCTGTGGAGGTAGGAATGCTAGTTCTTCAGGTGGATCGTCAATCAGAGCACGGGCAAATGAAAAATTTCCCTCCCCAATCAAGAGAATTTGATTTGTCGGTTTGAAGGGAATCGTAGGTCTCTGAAAAGGCCTCGGAAATTTCTTGCTTTGGCCTGGTAAGGATGGTTCCTGTGCGATATGTTGGGATGAACTCGAGTGTCCACTCCTTCGTAGCCTTTCTTCTGAGACTTTTGTCCCATCCAAGAGTTTCTTTTTGACCTTAAGCCGACTCTGTTGAGAGGTAAGCGCAGCCTTTAGGCCTTTGCCTTTCCGAGTTCCCATGATGGAAAATGTTTGAGTGCTTTTGAACAAAATAGAGCCATACACTCGGTTCTGCCACGCAAACTCTTCCATTCATATCGACGCGCAAGAACAAAATTACTTGTTCATACAATATGGTGAGCAAAGTTCTGCCTCAATTGAAGCGAGCTTTTATAACAAACAACTTAGCCTACCCAATTCGAAATCAGGCAACGGAACGCCAAGTTCGCGAATGACGTCCGTACTGGAAAAAAATCACAGGTGGACAAATTGTCACACAGAAGTCCACTTAGTGCTTGGGCTCTAGGTCTTATAGTGTTTGTTGTAATGGGAGGAGGTGTGTCCGTTTGTTATCCATTTAACTTAACAAATTGATGGACAACTTTGTACAGTGATATTTGAATTCCTGTCCCTTTTCTTCCTTTAACAGGCTGGAGTTGGCATCTTAATTCACATAAATGTATACTATAATTTTCAGTGACAAGGTCGTACATTTTTATCGTCTATCTAATCGTCACCCGACGTGACGCTTACACTCATACTCTGACTCCTCAAACTAGCACCGCTGCCACTTGCTTTACCCTTCTCACCAGCGGTAGTGCTCTCTACTCCTTCCATTGCGTCACTTTCAAGTTCCTTCTCATCCACTTTGACCTCATCACCGGCCCAAATGCGCATTGTGGGTTGCCAAACCATGACAATATTATCTTCAGATACGGTGGCAGCAGTCCAGTTCTCCAACTCTCCTGGTGCCCAACACAAATCCGTCGGACGCGCTGTGTGACCTATGACGCAGGATGGTTTACATTCTCTTTTTGCAAAGTAAGCTCAATACCCACCACCATGAATGAAGAGCAACTCTGGTGGACCGTCTTCTTGATCGTCTGGTGTTTGTTCTTCTCCAATCCGATGAAGGTCCCAAACATTGATCCGCCTATCACTTGACGCTGAAGCGAAGATTGTCCGATTATGCGGAGACCAACTCAGATGAAGAACTTCATCCATGTGAGATTCAAAAACGTGAAGCTTTTGTGAAGGAGAGCGAATGTCGTGCAGGGCAATAGTCTAGTGAAAACGAATGAATTGATGCAAGAATTTGCTCTTCATTTGAGCAGATGCGCACCTTGTCAGTGCTTCCGGTTATTACTAGGTGATCCACAGCCGGGCTGAATGCAACAGCCAAAATTTCAGCGTCGTGGGCTTGTACTTTCAACTTTGGGTCTGTAGGGGATCGCGTGTCCCAACTATACAACTTGAACTAGAATAAATGAGATATGTTGGATGACGACTTACATCAAGAGCATCTTATCATCACCAACACTGGCTAGAATATTTTCCTGGGTGGCATGCCAATCTACGTCCTGAAACAGAATTTTAGGGGTACATTTGTCGAACCGAAGTGTGCAGAACATACGCCGACGACAGAAGAGTGTCCTTTAAACGTGATTAAAGGCTCGATTGAAGATTTTGCTTTTGTGTACGCGTTGACGTCCCTTCATGACAAAATCAACATGCGTTTGAGGGGACAAAAGCAGGGAACATACCAACAGCAAACTGTCATATCTTCCGATGAGCCGAGAATATGACCAGATTTGACAGGATTCCAGGCCAGGCCATACCTATTTCCATCTCAATTGCAAAAAATAAGAATATTTTATAACCAGAGTTACCCTTCACGTTGTTGTCCAATAAGTTTAATGTCCGGTTTACAAACTCCACCTCTTTCCGGCTCACTTGAATGTTTTGTCCGGTCAAAAATCAGCACTTCTCCCGTTACAGCTTTGGTAGCAATCAAATCCGGATTCTGGGGCATGTATCTGGCTCGATTAACCTCTCCGTCATGGTTAATCCTTTGAATGATTTGAATACGGGGAGTTGGGGGCAAGTTATGACCGCCTAATTCTCCACGTTCGTCATCGTAATCTGCTCGATCGAGTTTATCTGCTCCGGTGGATGCGTTTCCGCGTTTGGGGATTTGAACAGTAGCGATTTGGAGATAGTCTTGTGCTTGGCCGGAAGTGTGAGTTCCGAGAAGAAGACGATGAGTTGTGTATGGTTTTTGAGGGTTTCTGAAAAGGATGGAAATACGATATTTAAGTTATTGAAATGAATACATACTGCTCCTTGTCTGGGAACCATTGACAAGTTAAACTGGGCCAGTCCAAAGCGTGTGTTATAACTAAATCATAGAGATACGGGGCATTCTTTTTCCTGTAAACCCCCCGTACTGTAAATATTACGCGAAAAATCAAAAGAGGTAAAGTATACCAAGTTTTATATTCCTGGGCGTTATTTAGCTTCCATGGATGGGGGAGTAGGGCATCTACGAACCTCGTTTATTAGCTTGTTCTCCTCCTCAGCAGCAAGATCATCTTCTACTTCTTCCATTGAGGGTTTCATGATAATGGTTTCTTGGAATTTGCTGAAGTCACCAAGTAAATGATCATGAAGGTCAATTTCTCGAGCGCGTCGCGTACTTTCTCACGGTTACTCATCGTACACGAAAAAAACCCTCAAATAACTTCTACAAAAAATTGTATCTTGGGGTGAAATAGATAGGCAAGAAGAGTGAATAAGCCATGCATTTTAATGAACAGTATGTCTCCGAGTCCTTGAAAGTAGTCGAACTCTTCTGGAATACGGTAGTCTATTGCTTGGAGAAAAAGGCGACAAATCGCAATTACGAACTCTTTTCATACTTTGCTACCAACTTTTCTAGGTCGAACCGTGGGTCGTCTGGGTCTGTGACAACTATTTGGCAAATGGGGATGAATTTTAGACGATCTTTGCTTCTGGTTTATAGGATACTTACTGGTATTGTTGGAAGATTCATGGATTCTCTTCCAAGCCTCCTTCGCGTCAACAACCAACTTCTCTCGATTATGTGCGGCTTCTTCCAGAATGTACTTCTCATGGGCGGCTTGCAATGAACGGCGATGATACCAGCCATAGAGCGCGCCAGAGAAAAGAGCGGTGTATCGCACAACCTAAGACATTAAGATTGTCTTCATTGAGTGAATTTTGAATAATTCATAATGAACAAAAACACACATTGACGGTTGTTGAGACCATAACGGTTGCCTTTTCAAACTTTCAACCTGTCCTTCTAAGGTTGACCACAGGCAACGTTAAGCGCTGTGATTGAATAATTAGTAAAATGCTCAGTTCCTTGGACTATACACGCTGACCTGAATTAAGAAGGAAGAGTTTCGTTGCTTATTACAAGTGCGAAGTTGAAGCGGAGAATTTCGGTAAGTGCTTACGTCAGACAGGAAAATAATGCTGGCATTGTCGAATCTGATTTCCTAACGAGAATGCTGAGATGTAATCGCTCAGAGTGTTGTATTCTTTGGAAACGCGTTCACAAAATGGTAATATGTGGCTGATGAACTGTCCAGGCGTAGAATCTTGAAGCGTCCCAGTGTTAATTAAGATCGCGATAATGTAAACATTTTTGTATAAAATATACTACATATATTGAAAGAACGGAACCAATTGGCAACAGGCACACTTTATTTAGTTCGCACTTTCTGACATTACCCTCAAAAGCTGAAATAGTCGCAAACACACACCACAGCCATCAAGTCATCAAGTCCTGGCGATGCAATCGTTTCGCGCCTCTCCGTGGGTTTCCTACGAGCCGTCACTCCGCACGCAACAAGACCTCGATCAAGCCTCCGGAAGCGAAATGGACGAAGATCTTGATATAGAGGCTCCTCAAATTTCCACCCTCAGGGAGGAAGAATCGCCGCCACCCCACAAAAAGGCTGTGAATAGCAAGAAACGTCCTCGCCCGAATCCTACATCAAGTGAACCTTGGAAACGTGTAATTGCTGGAAGGGAAGCCGACGACGTTGACGACGAAGAAGACCAGCTTGATGAACTCATTGATGATGACGGCAATGGCAACACTACGAAAGCTTCACCATCTTCACGGCCAACGGATACGGCTCAGAAACGGAAAGCTTCGGCGAAGCGGAAGCCCCGCAAAGGCGAGAAGAAAGCCGGAGAGACGGAGAAAAAGACAAAAGACAAGATAGTTCCTACCAGTGGTCAAGTTATTGCACCAACTATCTCCATTTTCAAAGCCAACCCAGCTGATTCATATGAGGATGTGAACATGAACAGCTCGACAACTCCGATGGCACTTCAAGTTCAAGTTGCAGACGCGTCTTCCGGGAAGGGTAAAAAGAAAGCTTCACCCCAGAAGCACCCTACTGTGTCGCGGGCGACGGGCAAGGTGACAATGTAAGTTATCTCATGCAAACTAAATGTTTAGCATTCCTAATGTTACGTTTACTCAACAGACCTAAGCCTTCCGTTTCACATCTTCTTGAGCCTGATATGGGAATTTTGAGTGAAAGTGAGAGCTTTTCACCTAGAATGCTTCCTTATGCTTAGATTCACTCGTAGGCTGTGCGGGAACCGCAGCATCTTCGCCAGTCACTGCGCCATTTGAACAAAATTCTCCAGAACCTGAGAACTTACAACCGAGCTCCCCTGTATTTCCATCTGTTCCTCTAACAGAAGAGCCACCCAACCTGGAGAATGTACCCATACCTGTCTATCCTCTGCCAACGAAACCTTTTCCTGTACAACCACCCCAGAAAATTGCGACAGGTTTCGCCCCTGTGGTACCACTTGATAAAAGCCGCAAAAGAGCGAGGCATTGGCGTGAAGCCAATCGAGAGATTCGGGGGATTGCTGGTGGGCGCTGGTTTACCAGAACATGGGTAGGGGACAAGGAGTCTGACCTTGCCACTCATCTCGCTGCCAAGTCTGTCGATGATAAATCGGCTGGGGTTGCCTTATCTAAAACCTCTTCTCATCCCCTCTCTGCTGTTGCAACATCGAAAGCTGTGAGCAAGCTGAAAGCGACCTCTAAGAGTGGGTCTGTTGCAAATTCAACTTCTCCATCTCGTGCCCAATCCGTTGTTCCTGATGCTGTAGGTAACCCCGTCACAAGTACAGTTCGGGCTCCTACAAAAATGCGCATATCGCAGCGAGCACCGGAATCCGATGTCGACTTGGTTGTGGCATCATCGGGCGTTTAGCAGTAGAGCAACCTGGTTATTATTAATTCCACAACTCTAATCTAATAATACTAAGCAACTGGCAATTCGGTTTCGAAGTTCTAATCAAAGCGACATTGTGATTACTCCGTCACGTTTGTGACTATCCGAACGTCGAACATATTGTTCTATTTCGCCAGAATCGCATTTTTTGACTTTCGCGTCGCTGGAAACTGCGTTAAGACATGTCCACAAATCCTACTGTGTCCAGTATTGAAAGCTCAGGAAAGGTTGTGAGGAAAGGCTCAGCTTGGGTTTCTGCAAAAGCCAGCGAGCGCGGTACGTGATTGTTGGCATACCTGCAGAGGTTACACTGATACTATTGGCTGTAGCGGTCGCGCTTCAGTCTTACGCTGCAGATCCGAAGTTCAAGAAGTATGTCCAGCAGGTTGAGAAGTGCCTCAACTCCTTCGACAATGTTCATGAATGGGCAGATTGTATATCATTCTTGAAGCAGCTGCTGAAGGTTCGAAAGCTGATATTTTCTCCGTCCACCTCGTACTTATTTTTAGTCAGACATTTCAGTCATATACGCAGTTCAAAGAAATACCTCGAAAACTAATTGTTGCGAAACGGTTAGCCCAATGCTTGAATCCTGCCCTTCCAACCGGCGTACATCAACGAGCGCTAGATGTTTACGTTCATATCCTATCTGTGCTTGGAGTAAAGAATTTTTGATGCTCTTAATCTATGTTTTTGCTGATGTTTGACGCAGCCTGAAGGATTGAAACGAGATCTTTCGCTCTGGTCATCGGGTTTATTTCCTTTTTTCCAGTATGCGGCGACGTCCGTAAAGGTATGTTGGTTATATTTCATCTCAAATCCCCAATGTACGACCAAACGTATTAGCCCACCCTCCTGAATATCTACGAAGCGAGCTATATCTCTTTGCAAAGTGCTTTGCGACCGATAATGAAATCGTTCATTCTTGCTCTACTGCCTGGCTTGGAAGAGGAGACGGGAGAATATTTTGATAAAGTTGGTCTAGATGCGTAAAAGAAATACTAATCCTAACAGGACTTTGTCCAGGTGATTGGCTTACTCGACCGACTGTCGGGATCAGTCTCGATATCCTTCTTCTTTCAAAATATCTGGCTTGTCATGTTGACAACACCCTCCGCGCGAGGTACATCACTCAACTTCCTTGCACGTCGCCTTCCACGTCTGAATGCTGACGAGGGTATTCGCTCGCATTTGCAATCGAGTGACGAAACAACTAATGTATATTTCAGACATCACTGATGTCGTGGGTAAAGATGTCGGGCTTATGATTCGTGCCTTCGCTGCTGCCTTGGAAGACGAAAACCTACTCGTACGAAGAGCAGCTCTGGATATTCTTGTCCAGAGCATGCGTGTCAACAGTTTTATGATGAAAAGGGCACAAAGGGTCGACCGCGTGATATTGATGCGTGCCGCAACCGGAGTTGTCCTTCGTCGTGACTTATCGCTGAATCGTCGCTTGTACACTTGGCTTTTGGGTACGGATGAGAAAAGTGACGCCCAAATTCGATATCTGCAGGACAACGCCCTCGAGCTCCTGAGTTCAACATTAAAGGTCTGGAAGTGGGCAATACTTGGTGTATGTCCACATTCTAACTGCAATGCGATTAGAATGAAATGTTTTCTCCTTCTGGCGAGTATGCGGAGTCGCGACCATTCAAAATACTCATCTCATTGTTGGACAAATGGGAAGTTGGCGGACCTTTGTCCGATATCTTGGTATATGATTCTTTCAAGGCAATAAAGTACCTTGTGGAAAATCCTACGGATACTGGCAACGATGTTCGTTCTTATACATCGTGACTGAAATATTCTGACTGGCAGCGGATTACAGTTGATGATGACTGCCAGCACTTTGTATGAGGCCGTTGAACCTCAAATACTCTGGAAGCATCTGTTTTCCGCCCTGTTCTCAGAGATTGAGACGGATAGTACTGAGGATGAAGTACGTTCGAATATCTACTATCACTGGCTGCACTTGTTAATGATCGTGTAGGCCATCCAGCTGGTACGATTCATATTGAACACATTCTCTCATGATGAAGAAATCCAAACATTACATCTTCCAGTCATCTTTGCAGGCGTTGTTGACCTATTAAATGTATGATTTGAGCACCACTTGTTGCATAACTCTTTTCTAACATTCCCAAGTCGGAAATTCTATCAAATCCTGTCAGGGCAGCCTCCGGCGCTGTTGTCAAGACACTTCAGCTCCTAAATGATATGCTACAACATATCCCTCATTCCGCACTTATGCGGCGTCCTGAAATCACTGGCGAGCCTGGTGTGCAAAGGGCTTTCGAATTTGCTTGTGCCTTTTTCAGGATCTCTACAAAGTCACTGCGAGCATCAACTTTAATAACCGCATCAGAACCACCTTTTTCTTCCTGCTTTCACTCTCTCGTGTCCATGAGTACGATTTATGCAAGTCGGCTATGTGATGAGCAGCATGAGGCGTCGGTCTTGCGTGAACCGTTTTGTCGTATTCTCTGGCTGATGAGTCGGCTTGTCGGACGATTAACAGTACCAATTGCCATATCATGGAGTCCAAAGGATTGGTTGCACAACATTCTCTTAACCTTTCAGAAAAGGGTTTGTTTTTCCCTTTCTTCATCTCCGGGCACTTTAACTCGTTCCTTATTAGTTTTCAACTTTCACCATTGTTGACCAGGTCATTAGTTCAGCCATAGATCTTCATCTTTCCCAGTACTTGGAACCAAAGTTCCATATTTTCGACCGACCGGTCATGTGCGTGATGATCTCTCAATTGTTGAGGTATCTGCGTCCAGAATATGCAGCTTATCATGCCCGTGCCGTCAATTTGATCTGGTCTTTGGAAAATTCTGCAGGGCAGTCTCATGTCGAACCTATTCTCGCACAATCAATGACTTCGCCCGATTCCCGTAATATGGCCGAACCTTACGAGGCTTTTGGCGTTTTGTGGCGCCTAACTGGTAAGTTTGTCGCTTTTTTTTTGTTCGTTTCGTTGATCGTCAAAAGAGGATTCAACGCTGCCAGGTCTCCATTTCAAACTTCCAGTGATGATAGTTTTAGATACGCTGAAGAGCAACGATCCTGCTCTTCGCAGGATAGGTGAAACCTGGATGAGGTGCAGTCTGAAATCATACATAAGGTATTTTTTCCACCCGACATATTTGGTCCTGATTAACCAAAATTCGCCAGAATCTTGGAACCTATTCTGGACGATCTGCTGGATCCTTCCATCATGAGAAGTCCCACAGTATTCAAGGTACGGGGGAGAGAACTCCCAGGTTTTGTCTATGAACGCCCCTTTGATCAACGAATTATCAATCACCTCCTCGAAACCCTGCTATCGATTATAAATTTTGGTGGCCAAGGCTTCGCAAAAGCGGCAAAATCGGCTGTTATCAAACGGTCGCATTATTCGAGGCTGGTTCAACGTGTGTCAACCAGTACGTCCTCTTTTTTTTGCGCCTTTCATGTGTTTACTTGTCTCCCAGCTGGATTGGTAGATTCGGAGGCGACCTACCTGGACGTTCTGATTGAGTGCCTTCTCCGGTAATTCGATTTTTTATTTGAAAATATACAGGTCTAATGGAGATTCAGAATTCTCCAATCGGAACCGAAGTTGTCCTGGGTGGCATCCATGCAACATTTTAATACATCCGTTCAGTCAAGCGCTATAGATGTCCTCCAAGCTATTCTTGCCCGTGGGGATTTTGATACTGTCCTTCTGGAGAGTATCGAAGCTATAACAATAGGCAAACTCTACTATTCAATCCACGCCGTTCGGTTGGACCTTCAAAACAAATGGCTTCACTTACTGCATTCCGTTCTCTCCCTATCTACCTCTCATCTGGAGAACCGCCACCCAGCAGATAGCGATGACGAAGTGAGACTAGAATCTGCCACTGTGTACAATAAGACTACCGACTCGACAGTCCACTATTCCATGAATCCACTTTTAACTCAAACTCTGATGGACGGGATTTCAACGCGAAGTAACCGACCTGTTTTGCAACATTGGTTAGACTTTGTTCTCATGGCAGTTCCTCAATTTCAGCCTGCTCTACAGGCAGTAGTCAGTCCCCTCAATGACTGCTTATGTCGACAGGTGCTATCTTCCCTTGCTGGTGTCCTCAAAGTCACTTCTCAGATAACGGATTCTGTGGACGATGAGTCTGCAATTGCGTCTGATGCAGAATTAATTATGCTCTTGAGCGGACTTGAGCGCTTAATTCTCCTGAGTCTAGCGTACACGCCAGAGGCATATTCATCCGAAGACGACTCCAATGTGACAGAAAAACCAACTGAGTCCACCGGTCTTCTTGGTTATGTATCGACTGTTTTCAGTTCCGATCCTAGCACCTCAAACCAGTCGGAGCAATTGACAGTGAGTGAATCCTTTCGCATCATTGTTAGTTCAATGGTAAATTTATGACATAGTCCCGTTCTGCTGGTTATCACTCCCTGGATGAGGGAATTCGTGTCTTATATTCGGTTTGGGCCTCATTGATCTGGAAAGTTCCTGAGCAATGGACGCCGAAGGATTACACTTTGTCGATGATCTATAGTAGGACAAGGCTCCGATGTCGTCGAGTTTTAGAACACCTATTTCGCGTGCAGAGTGCAGAAGTTTTTGAGTGCATCGTTGATTGGTGGAGTCGGGATCATTCTGTGAGTGATAAAACTTCTATTAGAGCACGTCTCATTTTCTCAGCAGCTGTTTGTTTCATCTCCTTATGTAGCCTTCGAACTTGTCGACATTCTCCTAGCAAACGCGCAAAATGCCGTCCACATAATTTGCGAAAGCATTTATATCCGTATCTTAGGTTCAACGGAAAAGAATAGGAAGCCGACAATGAACCCACACCTGTATGTGGCAATCACTTCGCCCAGTCACTGCTCCACTGATTGTTTGTCAGCAACGATTCTATTTTGTTCAAATTCCTGGAGCTATACCTTTCAAGATTGGAAGGCCCATTGGCAATCCAGGTTTGGGGTCGATACAATCAACTGGTTAAAGATATCTTAGCGGCGACACGAGATTTTAAAGCTTATAACTTTGCTGCTCTAAGGTTGGCAAGCGACAATTAGTGGTTTTTCAACTTTAACCCGTATTGAGTAGATGTCTGGGTGTGCTCGCTGATAAAGTCACCCAGAGCACTGCAATGGAGGACAAAAGGCTAAGAAAAGAACTCCAGGTCGGTCACAGAATTCTTCGTGAGATTAATTTCAATTGGCAATTACTAGGATCAATATGGTAAATTGCTGGACTCCTGCGTGGTCTACGTTGGAAGATCGACCGACCAAGGCTCTTGGATTCGCCGCAGTACCAAGGAAAATGTCTTGAATACTAGCAGTGGGAGGGAGTCGCCAGTGCCTCGGCCAGGCAAGTGTTCATTGATACGAATAACAGATTTGTTGACTAACCTAACTTCAAGATCCCTTCGTCGAAAAACCTGAGTCCAATGTAACAAACCTTCCTCTAGAGTCAACTCGGTTGAGTTCACTTGAAGTCGTCGGACAAGTGCGTCCTTTTTGTATTCCAATATTTCGCCATTAAACTCCTTCAGATTACTACTTTCGTCGCGACTTCCACCCTCCCGAATTTGCGCAGGTTGTTAATGGAAAATGACAAGATTATCAGCGCTTGCAATAATATTATATATTACATTGTCAATCCCAACATGAGAGGAAAGACAAGGTCCTAATTTGTGATGTCCTTGCGCAGCCCTCTGAGCACTAAAACTTTCTCCACAGACCAATGGACGTAGACTCGACAGTGATTCGTATCTTGCAAGAAATGACTCACATACCGACCGCATTGAAGTCGTGGCGAACCCCTGTAATGGACCTCCTGAACGACAACCGGCTTTTCAACTGCACACCCGAGGATGCGAATAAATGGAGGCCCATTGTGAAGTCTCTCTATGACTCTGATAAGGCGACGTTCCCAGAACTGCTAAGTTGTAAAGTCTTATTTATAATGAAGATGTGTGCTGACCTCTCTTTTTGCAGCTAAGGTAGCTAACGCCCCTTCGACGAATATCTTTACCAATCGTGAATATGAAATGCTCCTGCGGTCACTGAATCTGCGACGCCTGTCATATGTCGTTTTCTCTGCAGAAAAGAACCACTTCCTTACACAACTACCAACGATACAGGAGAAGCTCGTGGATATCTTTCGTACTGTGCCTTCTCCTGTGGTACAAAGCGAAGCTTTCCTCTGTATTCGGGTGCTACTCTGTCGATTATCCTCGAATAGCTTGACAAGCTTTTGGCCTGTCGTATTGACCGAAATGGTGATTTTCCCCATCATTTCATTCAAGGTGCAGGTTGACTTCCTATTCAAAATTTTATCAGTATCGAATTCTCGAACATGTTTTAACTACTGAGCCTGCTGATGGCTCCGAAGATCTTCAGCTCGTACTCGCTACTTGTAAATGCTTGGATACCCTTCTTGTTCTGCAGGTCGAAGAATTCCAAATGTAATTCCCCTCCTTCCATCAGAATTTCTATAAAATCTCAAATATACAACAGGCACCAATGGATATTCATTACTGACACCGTTGATGCGATTTACCGCCCGGACAATTGGCATCCAGAGGCCATGTTGGATCAGCTGGCCGAAATCGTGACCAGCTTACCAGTAGAAGTACGTTCACGGTCTGATTTCTGTTCTTCTCTTGATTGACATATCGCCAGGCGTCTGCAAACATAAATCACGCAGACACTTCCCTGCAGTCTGAAAGGCGATCTTTACGCAAACCGCTCCTGGGCTCGTTAAAACGTATTGAGAGTATGCGGGAACTAGCACCGTTCCTATCCCATATTAGTATATCGACATACGAAAGTGTCTATGCGAGCAGTGGTAACATTGACTGGCAAGCACTCGAGAACAGCATTATGGGCGACATGTTTGATGGCAGATAAAACTAGTGTGGCACATACAGATTTGACTCCTGTGAACTTCACTCAATATTGAATTCTTCACTGCAAATGATTGGACATAGTTGGAGTCGAACATAACACATAGATATACCAAGAATGCAAAAGGTATTGAGACACCCTATCAAATAATTTGTTCAGAAATCCCCCCAACTTCTGCGGAACTTGTACTTTATACGAGAATTCTTTTTAGTACTTAGTTTCATAGAAGGAGAGTAGTGAAAATACCTTGTAAGGTAAATTTTTCCTGGTAACCGTAACTCTGTCACCAAATTGTTGACCATCCATAAACACAGAACTCACCGGAGTTTATCGCTTGCGTCTACGGGAGCCTTGTAACCTGCGTCGCCCGTTCCCCACTCGCCTTTATGTACGCTTTCCGATTTGGCATCCTTATACCTGGTTGCAGGGTCCTGTTTCTCTGGTGGGGGTACCCTTACGATGGGCTTTGTCGATGTTATCACTGCCTCAACTGCCTCCTTCTGCTGCTTCAGGACTTCTTCCACTGGGATCCCTCGGAACTTGGCCTCGCGCTCAGCCTCAATCCTCTCAATATTTTCATGTTCTGCAAAATGTAACACATCTTCTGGGTGGGTATAAGATTCGTCGGTCTGGGTCTCAGGTGTCGAATGATATTTTTCTAATGCCAATAAGATATAGGTCTCAAAACAGAACCAAGAGGACATACCTTCATGATGTAGGAAGTACTCTATAAAAATTAAGATACACGGAAACATTACAGTGGAAAGAGTGAACGCACCGCTCTCTACATCGTAGTGATGTCCTTCTGCACCGAGATCCTCAAAGTTTGGCAAACCACTCAAACCAACTTTCTCCAGCTCTTCAGGTTGAATTAGTCCATCCTTATTCAGATCAAGGCTCTGAAGTACAGCATTCACAATGCGATCGGCTTTCTCTTGATGTTCTACCTCGTCCTAGACAAGAAAAACAGTGAGTCCAAGGTAGCCCACAACACTGATTAGAGAACGATACCTTAGACTTCTGCTGAGAGTAAACATGATGTACGCCGTACACCGCTTGTATTTCTTCTGCGTCCCAGACATTGTCACTATACAGTCGCATGTCAAAATGTCATTTAGAGAGCTCTTTGACGCGCATACCGATTCAGGTCATGCAATTGAAAAAAGCTCAGGGTATCAAAGGCATCGCTATTATGCAAGAGTTAGCTGAACTAGAACCACCATAAAATATCTCACATATGATGCTCAGTAGACATCTAAAATCCATAAGGTCAGACAAGAAATCGAATATATTGTAACTCGTAGCATACATGTCGCTGGGCGTATTCAGCAATGCTTTCGCCTTTCGCTGGGCCTGAAGAACCATGGTCACCATGACCCAGGGACCCGCGAACAAGAGCAAGAATAGTTAAAGTGATGACCTGGCGCATACGGGAATAGGAACTGTTTGAACTTCAGCGAAAGGCAAGCAGCGCTTGCTTAGTCAGCTGAGAGCCGCTGAACTTCAAAAGAAAAAAGAAAAAAGAAAAGAAGAAGAAAAGACATTTAGATAACTAAAGATATTTTACGTTAGGGATTGGCCATTTATCTACACTTTTCTGAAACCACAAAAAAACGGGAGTTAGTCAATGCTACTTAGACGTCAAAGTGATACACACCATAACCAATGGCTTAACCACGTCGTCAACAGAACATCGACCATCTTTCACTGCTTGAGAACAAAGGAGACCAAAGGAAAGGGCTTGCTCCAAATAGGCGTTACGAGTTCCATACCCTGGTATGTGCTCCCAAAATTGTATCATGCTTGGAAGATACTCCCCGATTTCTACAATGAGTGGCATGAAAACCGACATCGGCTGGTTGTTAAAGCAGTGGGATTCAACAGCTACTCTGAGAAAGTACAACGCTTTCTCGTCGTCTTTTGGAAGAATCGCAGCTGCTTCGAGATAGTACTTGGCAGACTGTTCGAATTCCAATGATGCACTTGAAAAATCCTCGGCCTCAAAACCAAGCTGCTGATGACCCCAACCCAAGACTCTGACAATCAAATAAGAAAATGCAAGAGAATATCAAGCAGGCCAAATTATACTTACGCCAAAGCTTCTGCTTTGGGGTAAATCCAGAACGACAAGAAAAAGCCTGCATCTATTGGTGCTCCTGGAGGCGGGGTATGTACGTCCGTTTCAGCTATGAGATTGCGACACAATTCAGCCAATTCTTCTTTTGTGTAAGGACAATCTTGTTGCGAGTGAAGTGCCTGAAAAATGCTTTAATAATTTGGCAAGAACTGAATTTAAAACACTTACGCTATGTATAGCTTGTATCTGAAGACGCTTAACCCCCCGAATAAAGCTCCAGTCAAAAATGCAACCTCGATCGTCTCTGGAAACATTTTGCCAAAGTCTACTTCCCCAGTCAAGTACATCGACCACACGTGAAAGGAATTCCACTGAGACAATTGGCTTCTGCAACCCAAAGGCAAAGATACCTTGTAAAAGCCAACCGCTAAGATGTATTAAGTAGGTGATACTTAACATGATTTTTGGCAGGAAAAATACCGGATTGTCATTGAAAGCGCTCTTCGTGTGCTTGTCCAGCCTTCGCGTTTCAGTCTTTTTGGTGCATCCTCAATCACCCACTTAGCACCACCACTCCAACCTTTGAAAACTTCACATTCAAACATCGCTATGCAGAACATTGAGCAGAGAAAATGTGTCCAAGTCAAAGTTGTCCCAAACCTTGGTTATTATATTTCTCGAACCAGTCAGGGGCATCAGCATGGAAGACTCTCATATCGCGCATAAGACCATTGGATAGGCTAACAAGAACCTAACCAATATTTTCATTTAAGTTTGTGGGTTCGAAAAGAAATTTTCAAGGCCTACATCTGTCCTTCCCACCCAAGCTTCTTTCCCCAGAGGAGTTGGTTTTAATTCCAGCTCCTTCATCGCCTCTACACCTACTTTAAATTCCTATGCAAAGATGAGTTTAACGTGGCTCTGTGATGCACTTTTTATCCTTGCCTTATACGCATAGAGAATGACAAAAGCCTATTGGACATGAGTTTTAGCATGTAGGTCAACGTGTGAGGGGAGTATGGTTTTACGCTTGAGACTTTCTGTTCCGCTGCAAATTGGTCCACTACTGCTTCGGCTCTCTGCCATGGCATTTCATCAGTTTTCATGAACGTCGTGCCGATTGGCTCTTCGGGACCGGCTAGCGCTTGCTCTGCCTTTGCCAAGCCTTCTGTGAATTGTAATTGGAGTCGTTTATCTGTCTCTGTTAGACTATTCCCCTCTGACTCGGTAGGGAGACAGCTAAGTGCTTCCTTCCAGGCATCGACACTTTTCGACCAGGATCCAAGAGCCTTAAGAAAGCAGAGTGATGAGCCCGAACGACCTTCCAATACCAAATGATCTACATACATGTCTAACCATTGCGAGTCTCGCCCAGGCCTTCGCGTATTTCGGGTCAAGTTCTGTGGCCTAAAATAGTCAGATTTATATATATATATTTGGGGGGGGGAGGGGTGAATTCAAGGAGAAAACCAACCTTTATGGCATCATGAGCAGCATCCAAATATCTGTGTGATTTGATGAACAAGCAGCAATACTAGGACACTCTACGTACTCTTTCAAAGCTAGACTGCATGCAGCACGATTGGCGTAGTAGATCGCATTCTGAGGATCCTCCTTGATTGCCTCGGAATACTTTCGATATGCCGCTTGGAATTTACCCTGCTGATGCAAGGTGTTTCCTTCGTTCTTCAAATATACTGCACGTTGATGTGGTGGAGAAGTTTGACCACGATGGGACATTTCAATGCTTCACAAATACTATGCACGTTTAACGTTTAACAGTGGTTTTTGCAATGAGGAAGATTTTGCAAGTCTGGTGAACTATCAAAAGCGGTGCGTCACCTTATATAACTATTACTGATTCTACAGCTAAACGTGCGATATTACATAAAAGGAATTTGGTGGTTGATTGGGGAGAAGGAAAAGGAAAAGGAGTGGAAGGAGGCTAACCAGAAGCGACGAACGAGCGTGAAATAGCGGTTCTAGAGTGCTGGTCTCAAAGTCAGTCCACTCCTTGTGCTCTATACACCTTTTCCACCACCAGCATCCTGTGGTCTAATCAATTTATTCGCGGTTCATCAAAATTGCCACCGTGCTCCCCAACGGAAAGCTCGTCAATCACTCCGCTGATCTCACATATCGACTTCAAGTGTCTAAGTCATGGACTGATCTCTTTTTCTGTTTTGCCCTTTTGATCGTTGAATCGGGACCATCTGCGCTCGTTGGCTTTGCTGTGTTTGTGCCTTCTCCAAGAACTATTAGGTAGCATGAAGATCGTTAAGTTCTTCGCCTGCGAAATGCCTTAAATTGACAGGTTGGCGAAATAAAGGAAGACGGAAACTGAGTGCGTTTTTTCAGAAAGCCAATCCTCTTCCCTTTAGCTACATCCGTGGTCGGGTATGCTATCGCATTCAGTCAACCATAGCGTCTCTTGTCACCTCCGTGATTTACTCCGTCTCGTAACCCCAGACGTGATCTTTTTCCATTGACTGTCATTCGCGCTTATAGCGGTTGAATTGTTTCCGAGCAGACAACCAATCAAGTATAAGGTTTCTATGATCAATGACAGAACGGAAGCTGACTTTGTCCTTCATAGCGATGGCCCCTCAAAGATTGGAACCTTCGTGAATCGTAAGGCTTTGGCAATTATACCCCAAGATCCTGTGAGTCGTTTTGCTGCGTGTACGAAACTTGAACTCAACCCTCAATCCTTTCAATTTGTAGGACGACGCGACTCTTTGGAGCGTGTGTATCTTGTCGATTCCCTGGATTCGGCCCTTACGATTCGAAGGAGACAACAGAAGAGGACGAGATTCAAACTATCAAGAGCTTCCATTTCTACATGTCTGATCACTTTTTCTGCAGCGGGCTCCAGACAGACGACGATGGCGAGCTCACTTGAAAGACGCGCTTGAATGGTTGAAAAGAAAATGGAATCATGACCGAAGAAGAAAGAAAGCAGAACGTTAGAGCAATGCCCTCCGCGAAACTTTTGGCAAGTCCCTGCTGGACCATAGAGCTCTTGGATGATGAAGTAATTGACGAGGTGATGAGCATTCATCGTGATTCAATTGGACGCAAGATCATCGCGGCACAAGCCAAGGAACGTGCAAAGCGCCACGAGCACGAAAATGGAAGGACGTTTGACGAGGAGTTGAGAAAGACTGAGAGGCATTCGGGAACAGATTCTACTCCCTCTCCTCTCAAAGGCCAAAAAAAAGAGGAGCTTGACAATTAGAATAGTGACATGGGAAATGTGATGCGTTTCTACTGCAATTGACTCGACAGGGCTAGAAACGTTTCCGAGCTATGAGCAGTGAAATTCCTATCATACATCTGAAAATCTTCTGAGACTATTCCTCGTCCCATTCGGTGGTCTCTCGTTTAGTGTTGACACAATCTGTCGCCAGTCAGTGGGTGAAGTCTCACCAGCGCCGTTGTCGCAATGACGAAGGAATCAGACAGACAGCAGCAAATGGATCAGTAACAGATGCCTCGAGACGCCACATGAGGAGTTGAGCCGCGATCACTCAACGTCAACACACATTATTTGACATCTGAAGCAATGGTCCTTTATAAAAAATCGAGCCAGCCAGGGTTGTACATGAAAAGCTGTTCCAGCTGCACCAGAAGTGCCAAATATCTGCCATCTGCAAGTCTTAGAGAGATACAAGCCAGCAAATTCCCCAGAGTCCAGATTCACTAGACATGTCCTCATTGATAGCAACGATAACGCTCGAATTGGAATACTTGCAAAGCCTGCAAGCGCTTTAAGGGCGAAATGATGACTGCAATCGTTCGATGAGATAGCAGACATGGTAAGATCAATGCAATTCGCGAGGCATCAGAATGACCAGTAATAGTGCAGCAAGAGGACACTTACGAGGTATACAGAGAATGGTACGGTCACTGAATTTGTTAGCCATAATCTCTTGACTTTTATATATCTACGGAAACTTAGAAAGCCACATAAGACATAAGTTGACGGCATGTCGTACCAGAGCCTCATCCAAAGCAATCACTTTCGAGTTCTTGATGAGAGGATTGTCCTGACATATTCAATATCGGTTTAGCATTATACCAATCCTTAACTCAATGGATGATGACAAACTATCTTTGCTTCCTAGCGGAGGGAGAAGGCCTGCATTACCGGGTCTAATTTGTTTTAGTGTATTACTGAAGTGGAGGCCCTGAAGGAAGGCACGAGAACAAGTTGAATTTGAGTCGAATCCCACTATCTGAAACTTTCATGTCGAGACTCGACAAAGATACCAGCAGAATTTGCCATTACAAGTGTGAATTGAAGACATTGGGCCGAGAAATTCGAGATGGACAAGACATACCAGTTGATGCAGTGGGGATGTCATCTGTGGATTTAAAGGTATTAGTTGCAATGATGCGTTCGGCAATGCGACAATACCACACTCAGTGGCAGGAGTAATTGGGATAACGACATACAAAACAAAAGCGATACAGAAGCCGGGTAAAATTCCGTCTTCAACGAAAAATCGGTCGAATCGTGGCGCAAAACTGTTAAACATAGATCACATCAGGAGTTGCCCATTTATCTTGTTGTTTCTGGTCGAGGTGAAATCAACGACGACGACAAGAGACCTCGGAAACAGACAACTGACCACGTTCAAAGGTTTCACAACACTGTCATCAGTGGCTCGTCCATCAGATATAGCATTTCTAGAATTGACCACAAAGTGTGCAGCATGCAGCAGGCGAGCATCGCGGGGGGCAGATATTGATGAATGTTCCCAAATTTGTATCATTTTAACACCCGTGTCTTGCATCCAAAAGATTAAGAATAACACGTCCTTAAGTGGCTTGTTACTGAACCAATAGCTTTCCAGTGCTGCACCTAAGAAAGCAGTGACCTTTTCGTCGTCTTGAGGAAGACATTTGCACGCTTCCATGTAAAAATTTGCAGCTTGTCCGAATTCTGAACAGCCACTCTCGGCATCTTTAGCTTCAAATCCAAGCTGTGAGTGACACCACCCTAAAATGCTGCATCGATGTGAGCGTCAATCACACAGTGATAAAAGGCTTGCTGACGCTAGAGCTTCTGCTTTGGGATATACCCAGAAAGATAAATAAAATCCAGCGTCGAGCTCAGTACTGATACCAGGTGGATTTGCATCCGTTTCCGCAATGAGATCGCGGCACAGATCAGCCAGCTTATCTTTGGTATAAGAACAACCCTTAACCCTCCCTGCTATAGCCTAACACAGGCTCGTGAAAGAAACCTGAAGTCGTGCACGTAATTACTCACTTCATGGATCGCCATTATATGAAGGCGTTTTTCTCCCCTGATGAAGGTTCGCTCGAATACGCAACCTCGGTCTTCGGTGGGGACATCCTGCCAAACGTGACTGCCCCAGTCTAATACCTCAACTGCACGGGAATGATATTCGACGGCAAGCATGAGCTTCTGAGTTGAAGTCGCAAAAAGACCACAAATGATCCAGGCTCTATGGATGGGGTTAGCGTGTCCCACCATAATATGACCATATAGCCGTACCGAATGGTGACGGCGATTGCATCTCGTGTTTTTTTCCAACCGCTTTGCTTCAGTTTCTTCGGCGCTTCTCGAATGACGGCCTTAGCACCGCCGTCGTTCCAGCCTTCATAGAGATGACTTTCGAAAATGACTGGGAGCGCAGGGATGAAATTGGTAAAGCTGACAAGGAAAAAGCAAACCTTGTTTGTTGTATTTTTCAGACCAGTCGGAACAATCGAAATGAAATACACGAGGATCGCGCAACAGTCCATTTGAGATATCAACAAGCGCCTAGTGGAAGCCATGAAGTGACAGCACCATTTCATAAAGACGTTAACATACACCGGGGTTGCCAACCCAAGCCATCTGCCCCGACGCGACACGTCTTTGGGCTAATCCTTTCATCGTCTCCACACCTTTTTTAAACTCCTGGAATGTGGTCAATGGATAGCTGCAGTGGTATGCAATGTTTATATCCTTACCTGATAAGCAAAGTGGATGACAAAGCCCTATCAATCTCGAATTCAGTGACCACGTTCGCCCATAATTGAAAAACAACGCACACTGGACATTTTCTTTTCGACCTTGAGTTTCTCCAGCATCGCTTCCGCTTGTTGCCACGGCATCTTGTCCCCCTTGCCAAATAATCTCATCTCAGGAGTTTCAGCTTTGGAAGAAGCCTTCTCTGCCTTCTGCAAGCCTTCAGTGAATTGGTTAAAGAGTCGTCTGTCCGCTTCCGTAAATTGATCCTGTGGAGGAAGACATGCAATAGCTTTCTTCCAAGCCTCAAGGCTGTCTGTCCACAACGAAAGAGACTACAAATGATTTTGGTCGTCAGCAATTAGATTACAGTACTCCGGAAGACTGTCAGTCGTCATCACTTACATATTTCACAGTTCCAAGCCTTGCCCATGCTTTCGCGTATGTAGGATCGAGTTCTGATGCCTAGAAAGCGAATCCAGAATCAAATGATGAGCTCTCAGGTAGAACAGCAGAACCGACCTTTTGTGCATCCGACGCGGCGTCCATATACCTATGGGCTACATGAGTTTCGTGTAGGGAACAAAACAAGTTAGGATCAGTTACTCCTTCAAACCGAGACTGCAAGCAGCACGATTGGCATAGTAGATGGCGTTATTCGAATCCTCCTTTATAGCTTCAGTGTACTTGCGGTATGCCGCTCGATATTGTCCTGTTTGGTAAAGATTGTTGCCTTCATTTTTCAAAAATTCGCCACGTTGGCTGCCACTAGAAGAAACCATAGCCTCATAGTCGTCGATCATCAGTGCCATGAGTTTACAAGCCGCCAAAAATAGAAATACCTGTCAGTGTTCAAAATTGAAACAGCTAAAGAGTAAGAGAGTCGAGACAGAACTTGTTGGGGAATGGGAAAGAAATGAAAACGGAAGGGAACGCCTCGATTATATACATGTTGTCGACCAACAAATTTATGTAATTATGTAAAACGGAAACCATGTGTGGGCTTTGAAGGCCGGCGAACTTGACAAATGAGTACTTGGGACTCTTTCGAGCCAAGACGCCGGAATGTACGTATACGTATTACTTTGGGGCATGTTGGAACTAGTATATATATATATTAGCGACAGCCATCCTACTATAGCAGAATTGAAGGGCTCACGATGTCCCTCAGTTGTGCTTGAGCATCATTGAATTGCTTTTCCAGATATTTCGACTAAGATCCAATAAGCGAAGAATGATTGAGCCATGTAGTAAGAGCCTACCTTCTTATTCAAACTATTGATTTCGTCTGCTAATTCCTTCTCTTGCTTCTTCAATTTTTCTTCCATTTCTTTTCGGGGAACATGCATGAACCTCCAGAATCTATCTTCAGAATATCCTGCAGGGGATAACAAGGACAAGGAGAATACATTTTCCCAATGCCTTTGTAGAGCTTTATGTCGCCTTTCATTTGGTTTATTTCGTCTATAGTCAATTGGAGAACTCTACGTTCTCGATCTTTCGCCGCGGTTTGTTGCACGGAGAGGTTCAAAGCCCTCTGGGACTGAACCGCAGTTTGCTGGATTTGAACCAGGATCTGTACAACGGTATTTTTAGAGATTAAATTCCATAATGTAAATAGAAGATCTTGTAACCTTTCTTAAAGTATCATCGGAGAGACTGGCCATGATTGTGACCGACAATGTAAAGTCAGCGCCAAATTCGAAAAACACGATACGCGTGACTTTTCCACCTTGAGCGTCTGAAATTTCTTTCTCGCTCTGCACCGCACGCATATTTTCCTATCCACTCTTCTATCTCAAAATTGCTCCTTTTTGCTGTTTAATCTCGGCTAGCTATGGCTTCCTTCGAGGATTACGATGAGTTTGGAAACTATATTGGTGCAGACTTGGACTCGGATGAAGAAGAGATTCCTCAGCAGCAATACCAGAAGGAGGCAACTTCTACTGCTCCTTTAGAAGGATACGATGACGAACTGATGGAGGAAAGGGAACAGACTGCGCTTATGGAGGTGGATGGTGCGTACCATCGCCCATAGGCATCGTTTATAGCTCATCAAAGCATGCAGAACCCTCACATCGAGCTGTTATACTACACGAAGACAAACAATATTATCCTTCAGCATCAGAGACTTACGGTCCAGGGGTTGAGACCCTCGTACAGGAAGAAGATGCTCAACCACTCACAGAACCCATCATTGCGCCTGTGAAAATTCGCAAATGGATGGTCGAGGAAAAAGACATGCCAGAGACGCGATTCGACAAAGGGTGAGTGACAACACGTTCTTCAGCTGTACTTTTTGTGTTTGACGCGTTTTGCAGTTTTCTCCTCAACATGACAGGCTTCCCTGAGATGATACGGAACGTTGCCGTGGTTGGCCATCTTCATCACGGAAAAACGGCGCTAATGGACATGCTGATTTTTGAAACTCATAAGCTCGTGTGGGACGCCGATAAACCAGTACGTTTCCAGCACTCAACCTGTCCAACTGCCCCTCATCATCATCCAGACTCGTTACACGGACACGCATATCCTTTCCAGAGAGCGAGAAATCTCAATAAAGTCATCTCCAATGTCCCTTGTTCTTTCTACTACTCTGGGGAAGTCGCACTTGATTCATTTTATTGATACACCTGGTCACATAAACTTTGTCGACGAAGTCGCCTCGACAGTCCGCTTGGTGGATGGGATACTTTTGGTCGTCGATGTTGTTGAAGGCGTATGTCTAATTTACTGAGCGATGATTTTCTGACTTCATGTTTACTTCGTTTCAGCTCATGGTAGGCACTGAATTTGTCCTGCGACACGCCTTGCAAGAAGGTGTCAAAATAACTCTAGTAGTGAACAAGGTTGACAGATTAATTTTGGAATTGCGTCTGCCTCCTGCCGATGCATTTCACAAAATTAAGCACACCATTGAAGAAATCAATACTTTTATCGGGTCCGTTGACGTTGTCAATTCATCTTTTTGCCCTTGTCTCATTGCCCAATAAGTTCCATTGATCCAAACCCAGATTTACGCTTAAGTCCTGAAAAAGGGAATGTAGCGTTTGCGAGCACTGACTTGAGTTGGTGTTTCACACTACGGTCATTTGCCCAAATGTATGCCGATGCATACGGTAAGTCTGCCTCATGAAACCAGAATGTTTTGTGTTGATTGTTCTACAGGGAAGCTTGACGTCAAGGCTTTCTCCGATCGCTTATGGGGTGATATCTACTTCAATGAAAAGACGCGGAAATTTACACGAAAGGAAGTTGATCCGTCAACTCCTCGCACATTTGTTCATTTCGTCTTGACTCCCCTATACAAGCTATACAGTCAAGTGTTGAGTGAGGAGACGGACGACCTTAAAGCCACCATGAAAGGACTTGGTATTAAGTTGAAACCAGTCATGTATAAAATGGACGTCAGACCTCTTCTCAAAGCGGTTTTGGATCAATTCTTTGGACCAGTGTCCGGACTCGTTGACTTGATCGTGGAACACATTCCTTCTCCAGTCGAAAACGCGGCAAACAAGGTGCATTGCCACCTTTACTCCCCATGGCCCTTATCTGAATTTATAATTTAGGTGGAAAGGACATATCTCGGTCCCCAAACGTCTGATCTCGCAGTTGCGATGAAGACTTGCAACTCAAATGGTCCTGTCATGGTACAAATCACCAAATTGTACCACACTACAGATGCACAGTCGTTTAGGGCATTTGGACGGGTAATTAGTGGAACACTTAAGAAGGGTCTGGGTGTCAAAGTCTTGGGCGAGGGTTACTCTCTTGAAGATGAAGAAGACATGATGAAGGCTGTCGTCGACGATCTTTGGATCAGTCAATCCAGGTATTTTTTTAGTTGCTCTCTAATGGTACACTTTCTCTTAAGTTCTTCTAGATATTTCATACCCGCCGATGAAATTCCAGCCGGCAACTTGGTCTTGATTGGGGGGGTCGATGCTTCCATTTCGAAGACAGCGACACTAGCGAGTGCCGACGTTGAGGAAGATCTATACATTTTTCGACCTATCACACATATGACACAGTCTGTCCTTAAGATTGCCATTGAACCAATCGCCCCTTCTGAGTTGCCAAAAATGCTGGCTGGTCTGCGGAGTATCAACAAGTCCTACCCTTTGGTAGCAACGAAAGTTGAAGAAAGCGGTGAACATGTTGTCATTGGCACGGGTGAACTCTACCTGGACTGCGTTATGCACGATCTGCGGCGATTATTCTCAGAAATCGAGATCAAGGTCTCAGATCCGGTTACAAAATTCTGTGAAACGGTATTGGAAACCAGCGCACTCAAATGTTACGCGGATACACCTAATAAAAAGTGAGTCGACTGAAATCTCTTCGTGAAGTCGTGTTTGAGGATGTTTAGAAACAAAATTACCATGATTGCTGAACCTCTGGAAAAGGGTATCGCCGAAGATATTGAACGAGGCCGGGTCAACATACGCATGACAGCGAAGGAACGAGGAACCTTTTTTCAAGAGAAGTATGATTGGGATCTCCTTGCCTCTCGTTCGATATGGGCATTTGGTCCAGATGAAAACGGTCCAAATATCTTGCTGGACGATACACTCCCATCACAGGTCGACAAAAAGCTGCTTGGTACTGTGAAAGAACATATCAAACAGGGATTCCAATGGGGGACTCGTGAAGGACCTCTTTGTGATGAACGTGAGTGATCTTGACTTTGGTTACAGCTCTCCCCCGTATGCTAACAGCTGATTGTAGCCATGCGCAACGTAAAATTCAGAATTCTGGATGCTAGTCTCACGCAGGAGTCCATCTTTCGAGGAGGTGGTCAGATTGTTCCTACCGCTCGGCGGGTATGTTATTCGTCATTCCTAATGGTAAGCGAGGATTCTTTGAGTTTGCCGTTGGACGAATTCGTTGATTTCTTATGCAGGCCACTCCTCGACTAATGGAACCAGTTTATTACGTGGAAGTCCAAGCACCTGCCGATTGCATTTCGGCCGTGTATACCGTCTTAGCACGACGCCGTGGGCATGTAACCCAAGACCTTCCGAAAGCCGGATCACCGCTCTACACGGTCAAAGCACTTATTCCGGTGATAGACGCAAATGGTTTTGAAACGGATCTAAGGACAGCAACGCAAGGACAAGCATTTTGTCTCCAGGTCTTCGATCATTGGTCCATTGTGCCAGGTAAGAAGATTCTGTCCAACAATTTGCCTCGTGAGCTTAGATGGTCCTCAGGTGATCCAACGGATTCAAGCATTAAATTACGACCACTTGAGCCTGCGTCTGGACAAGCACTAGCGAGAGATTTGGTCTTGAAGACGCGCCGAAGGAAGGGGCTTGGCGACCAGATTGCCGTGTCAAAATATCTGGATGATGAGTTTGTGGTAAGCAATGCCCTTGTTTAAAATACACATTTTGAGGCTGACATGCACCTCAAAGCTTGCACTTTCTGCCTCTGGACATGCTGACTTGCTTGGTTGATTATTAGTAGTGAAATGGATATGTATTTATGCCTGGCTAGCAATTTATATGCCTCTTCGAATTTTCTGGACACCGCGCCCACGTGAAGTGTGGGAGTTAGATATGCCACGTAGCACTCCGCTCATGTATATAGCCAGTGTCACAGGGTCTGCGGAAATTATCAGCTACCTGAACTCTTTCCGCTTTCCATAATTTCCTCTGCTTCCTTCGTATCCCAATGCGAGGCGCAGCGCTTTCTGTACTGGCACTGGCCGCGTCGGCTTCTTTGGCCGTCGCAAAAGATGAAGTAAAGCCCACTTTCAAGGTATGCTTTTCTAAGACACTTGACACATCACACAACGCTAAAGGGTTCTCTCAGCCCACTGAGGTTAAGGCTCCCTTCTTGGAACAATTCACTGAGGACTGGTCGGGACGTTGGACGCCTTCGGAGGCGACCAAGAAGACCCCAGTTGGTGGCGAGACTTTTAGCTACGTCGGCAAGTGGGAGGTTGAAGAACCCTCAATCTCTCTCATTGACGGCGACAAGGGTCTTGTTGCCAAAAGCAAAGCCGCCCACCACGCTATCTCAGCTGCCTTTTCTGAGCCCATAGACTTCAAGACCAAACCTCTTGTTGTTCAATACGAGGTCAAATACCAGAAGGGTGGTAATTGTGGTGGTGGTTACCTCAAACTTCTTGAGGATGGATTTCAAACGAGCGGCAAAGAATTTTCTGACACCACGCCTTGGGTCATCATGTTTGGCCCCGATCTGACGTGTCCTGGAACCAAAGTACGGGAACTCTCTGACAAGTGCAACCCATTCTTAATTTGCTTGGAAAGGTACACTTCATATTCCGACACAAGAATCCAAGAACTGGAGAAGTCGAAGAGAAACACCTTCAAGTTCCTCCTCGCCCATCTATCGAGAAACTCACCAACTTGTACACACTCATTGTCCAGTACGTGCACTCGTTTAGTCAGCTGATTCTTTGTTGATTCATTACCCATGTAGCCCCGATAACACATACGACGTTCTGATCAACGGCGAAAGTGAGAAGAAAGGAAATCTCCTTGAAGACTTCGAACCTCCCGTAAATCCTCCGAAAGAGATTGATGATTCCGATGACAAAAAGCCTGAAGATTGGGTTGACGAGGCTATGATTCCTGATCCCGACGCCAAGAAGGTTGGTTTAGTAAATATGTGTTAATTTCTGTGCTCATTTTTACAGCCGGAAGACTGGGATGAAGACGCTCCGTATGAGATCATCGACGAAGAGACTGTTAAACCTGAAGGCTGGTTTGATGAGGAGCCTCTTACTATTCCCGATCCTGGTAAGCAACTTCTTAAATTTTTTTCAAGCTGGTCATGACAACATCATGTAGACGCCACTAAGCCTGAGGAATGGGACGACGCTGAAGATGGTGATTGGATTGCCCCTACAGTTCCAAATCCTAAGTGCGCTGAAGCACCTGGATGTGGTGAATGGAAGCGGTAAATCAGACTGCTTCCTGCCACATCGACTTTACTTAACATCCCAAATAGTCCATACAAGCCCAATCCTGCCTTCAAGGGCAAGTGGACTCCTCCAAAGATCTCAAACCCCGCCTACAAAGGTATTTGGGCACCCCGAAAGATTCCTAACCCGAACTATTTCGAGGATCTCTCTCCCGTACAGTCGCTTCCTAAGATTGTAAGTTATGATTAGTTCCTTTAAATCAAATTCCTAATTTTATGAATAGGGGGGTGTTGGAATCGAGCTTTGGACCATGACCGAGGATATCTTATTCGATAATATTTACATTGGTCACTCTGTTGGGGATGGCAAAAAATTCGCGGCTGAAACCTTCGAAATTAAGAAGCCTCTGGAGGTTGCTGCCAATAAACCTGAGGACGATGACGAACTTGACGAGAAACATACTTTCAAGGAAGATCCTATCGGTTTTATCCGCTCTCATGTGATCTCGTTCGTGGATGTTGCGAAACAAGATCCTCTTGGTGCGTTCAAGGCTCACCCTCAAACTGGTGCGGCTCTTGCTGGTGCTCTTTTCACATTGTTCGGAATGCTCGGCGCTCTGATTGGCATTATTGGTGGTGCTCAGAAGCCTGTTGTTACCAAGGTGAGATTTAAAATCTTCTCCAATACGAGTCACAATAAACCCTAACTTTTTAGTCTACCAAAAAGTCGGAGACACCATCCGAGAAGAAGGAAGAAGCAGCTCCTATTTCCTCAGCTATCGACTCGAAGAAAGACGAGGGTCTCAAAAGGCGCAAGTAATTGTTAATGATGGACACGCATTCTCTAGATGTCGACTGGCACAGGCTAATTAACGGGATTTGCCAAAGCTGACATGTGGTTACGCTTTTCGTAATATAGTAATCAAATTGTTATTATGTGAGGGTGTTGGCAAGCGCCTGCGTTGTGCTTATGGCAGTAATCGCCTTTCTGGATAAACATGACTCGAGTTGCCTGTCATCTAATACGCCTTCTAACGTCCATCTTCTTCATGTCTCGCCGGTCCACCTCCTTTTCGCCCAGACCTTTAAAGCGTGTTAAACTTGACCACCTCACCAACAAGGATTTTAAGGATGGTGTTTTCCTCGCACCAATGGTGCGCTCGGGTGCTTGTATGTCAGAAAAACTTTGTTTTCTTTGAACTTCATCCAAGCGATCTCAGTGCCTACTAGACTTTTTGCTTTGAAACATGGAGCTACCTTGGTTTGGGCCCCGGAAATTGTGGATAAGGCAATTTTGCACGCAACACGAGAAGTTGATCGTGAGTTACGTTCTCCCCTTGGGGCAGTAATTCTCTGTAATAGTTTTTCAGCTGTAACTGGTGTCATATCCTACAACGGTGTCTCTCGTGCCATCTTCACGACCCATGCTATTGAAAAACCGTATCTCATCTATCAAATTGGTTCTGCCGATCCTGATTTGGCCATCCAAGCAGCTAAAACGGTCATGCAGGATGTCTCCGGAATCGACCTCAACTGTGGCTGCCCGAAACCATTCTCAACACACGCTGGGATGGGTGCTGCTCTTTTGACGAATCCAGATTTGCTCTGCTCCATTCTCACTGCGTTGAGGAGAGAAATGCCAGCGCATATCACAGTCACTGCCAAAATCCGTCTGTTACCTTCACAAGAAGATACCCTCAAACTTGTAGAACGTATCGTGAATACTGGAATCAGTGCTTTGACAGTGCATTGTCGGACACGCAACATGCGGGACAAAGATAAAGCCCTTATTGAGCGACTGAGGCAGATTGTCGATTTTGTGGAAGAGATGGGTAAGGGCACTGCGGTTATTGCAAACGGAGATTGTACAGGTTGGGAAGACGCAAAGAGAGTACGAGCGGTGACAGGTGCACACTCCGTGATGATTGCTCGTGGCGCTGAATCGAATCCGTCTTGTTTTTCACCTTCGCCTCTGAAAGACGTAGAAAGGACATTGTGGCCTTCATATTTGCGCTTGGTTCGTATTTCCGTTCTTCGTTTGTTATCCTTTATTCAATTTTGGAAATATTCAGGCGAAATTTCTAGACAACCATTGGAGCCTAACAAAATTTTGTGTGATTCAATTCAAAGGCCCGCGAGTGGAAGTCACAAAATGTGAATCGCGTGACCTCCATCAGGAAGTAGCCCGCGCGAAAAGCTATTTAGATATACAAGGCGTCATGGGTAACTCATCGGGAGAAGAAGACTTTCAATCCATTGTCAAAGCCATTGAAGTCCGCCTACCAAGAGAACACCGGATGGTTTTACCTGCGGTCCGTCATGAACCGTCCCCTGTGGGTGACAATCTCATTGTAACACCGGAGGGAACGCAAAACCCGGAACCCCCAACATCTGGCGCTCCTTTTTTGCCAAACGATTTTGGAAAAATACTTCCCTTGCCAAATCGTAACGCAACGACACCCACACCAAGCGGAAAACTTTCGCTTGCCTCCATGTAGATATTAATTTTAGTACATCCTGCATTGTACAACAAGGCCAAAATCTTATACAGGCTCAAGCTCGGGCCTATTACTTTGATCATGACTTCTCTGCCTCAATTTCCACTAATTCTCTGCCTTCTTCAACCATCTCCCCATTTTTGCACCCAACTGTCTTCACAAGTCCAGCCACTTCTGCACGCAGAACTGTTTCTGTCTTCATGCTTTCAATGATCACAACGACTTGGCCTTTCACCACACTGTCTCCAACCCTTACCTTCACCTCTACAATCAAACTCGGCATAGGCGCTTTCAGTGCACCTTTGGCAGCTGTCACATCTCCACCTAAGGAAAGTACCCAGATAGGCGGGGGAAGAACAAGGGTAGTCCTGCGACCACCGCTGAAAACATGCAATTTTTCCATTGTGCTCGGAGATTGTGACGCAGGAACGCCGGGCAGTGGGGATTGGGAAACTATAGTTGTCTGACGGCGAATGTTGTCCATGGTTGTGGTAAGAGTACGTTGGTTCAGCAAATGGGCGGCAGCTGACGAGAAATTTATTGAGCCGTCCCTCATGTTGACTACCACTTCATAAAGGTTTGGGGCAGTCTGGGTTACATCGACACTTGTCGCACCCTCCAGGTCTTCAGTTTGGAATTTGATATTCCGTCGATATTGATCCCCGCAGAACCGACGCGAAGTTAACGACGTCCATGATGTGCCACTAGAGCTCGGTAAAGAATCCTGATCTCTGAGTACGACAAACAGGGCTGCTTGAGCTAACACCGCCGGGTCTGGGTGTTGAATGGGCGGGAAGAGATCGTCGAAATGTTTCTAATATGCAAATTATTGGGAAGAAAAGTAATTTTGAAGATGGTTAAAAATATTTACCTGAATGAACCCCGTTTCAACCCGAGCATCGATGAATGCTTTATTTCCTGCCAACGTCCTGAGAAATTCCACATTTGTTGAGACACCAACAACATGATATTCGTCCAAAGCTTTCCGCAACATTCTCAAGGCTTCCGTTCTGTCTTTGCCGTGGACAACCACTTTGGCTATCATGGGGTCATAGTAAACACCTATTTGTGAGCCTTGGTTAAAGCCCTGCTCAATCCGCAGAGATGGTGCGATTTGGAGCGTTGAATCTAGTGATTCCTGGGGGCGAAGTTGAACAGCTGCCGCTGTCTCTGAGATGGGATGTGCTGGTGCAAAAGTGTGTGTCGGAGTCGGTGTAGAGAGATAATGAAGCGTCCCAGAATCAGGCAAGAAATTATTCCTTGGATTTTCTGCATAGATGCGCGCTTCAAAAGCATGCCCTATCATGGGTATCGAACCTTGGGAAAGTGGTAGAGGATTGCCTGCGGCGACTTCCAATTGCCACTCAACAAGGTCCAAACAGGTAATCATCTCTGTGACGGGGTGCTCAACTTGAAGGCGTGTATTCCTAAACACATTGATCAGTCACAGGTCGTTTCTTCAAACAACCTTGTCCCTACATCTCCATGAAGTAAAAATTTTGAGTGTCGTTGTCAAAAATGAACTCAATAGTTCCAGCGCCAACATAATCCACTGCCTTGGCTGCAGCTATCGCCTTTGCACTCAGGTCCGCCCGCAATTCCGGAGAAAGGCCAGGAGCAGGAGCCTTGGAAAAATATCAAAGGATTACCGCCTCGTAAGAGAGAACCACTTTACCTCTTCAATTATTTTCTGATTCCTCCTTTGCACCGAGCAATCGCGCTCCCATAGACTAACGACGTTTCCTTGTGTATCTGCAAAGACTTGAACTTCAACGTGTCTTGGAGTTTCAATGTACTTCTCGACAAGGACCGTATCGTTACCGAATGCCTTGAGGGACTCACGCTTGGCCGACAATAGGGCTTCAAGGAATGCTTCATATGTCGGAGTTGTCACGGTTCGCATGCCCTTGCCACCTCCACCGTGAACCGCTTTAATAAGTACAGGAAAGCCTGTGACTGGTGTTATTCTGTTTTTGATGTTGATGTGGCAGCCACCTGCCTATTTTTTCCGCTTCCTTGAATAAAAAATCTGGGTCTTGCCTTCCACCGTGATACCCAGGGACACAAGGAACGCTAGCACCTAGGGAAGAGCGTCTATCGGAATCAAGTGTAAGATGCGTATAAGAACCTACCCAACATAATATTTTTGGATTCACTGCATACATGTTAGCGTTGCTAGTTTACTATATTGCGGGTTCGTTACCTTTTGGATCCCATGCTCACAATAGCGCCTGCCGGTGGTCCAATGAACACTATTCCTTCTTCTGCCAACTTTCTGGCAAAAATTGCGTTCTCGCTAAGAAAACCATAGCTACAGAATGTTCAGTTCTATACATACACTCAAGTTGGTCGATAAACTACCCTGGATGAACGGCCTGTAAAACAACTTGTAAAGACAGAAAATAAAGAACAGCACGAAACGAACTTGTGCACCACTTCGGCGGCAAACTTCGATTATCTTATCCATTGCGAGCTACATAGAGACGTGTTGGACGAAGATTATTTGAAATTGCATGGAAACTCACGTAGCTTTCTGCAGATGGAGGGGGCCCAATGCAATAAGCCTCGTCTGCCTGTAGGGCTTGCTAAACTAAGTACACACAAGGTTGCTGAGAGACCATACCAATTTCACATGAAGCGAATCTTTGTCCGCTTCACTGAAAACTGCTATTGTCTTGATTCCAAGTTTCTTTGCAGTTCGGATTACACGGCAAGCGATCTCCCCTCTGTTCCGAGTTATACAAAGTAGACTACACTTATCATTGAAGAGGTACGTACCGGTTCGCAATTAGAATCTTGTCGAAATGAGGACGCCACGGGTGCGGCGATGTTTCTTGAGAAATATGTGCAGTTCTTATATAATTCATAAACACGAAGAACAAGAATATTCACCTTGCGCCCCTGTTGCATAGTTTCGCTTTCTATTTAATCCCTTTGAAGTTACACACAAGTGCTTATGTTGCAACTCGTGAACCTGTAGATTTGCAGCACTGGCCAAGTTGGTAGATAGAGGACGCGATGCATTTGGAATAGGGCCGAGAGCCACACCAAGCCGTGTGAATGGCAATCGCGTCGAGGTGACAGACCGTCTAATGGGTATCATAGTGTGTGTTGAGGGTTAAATTATTCAACTTCGCAATGTGAAAGTTAAGATCTAAATTAAGAACACGGGAGATCCGGGTCGTGACCTGGTATTGGGTCATGTGATCGGAATTAATATGACCAATGGCCCGTTTTTTTATACAACCAAGGTAAGTATCATCGGTATCTGCTTCAAATGATTTGCACATAGTGATGTCATTATCCCCAACGAATAGCGATAACTTGATGTCGAACACATGGATCCGGATACTCTCAGCCTGCAAAAACGAGGAATGTATCCATAGGGGGATCCAGCTCAATAGCGCACCAGCTTCTCCTGTATGAAGCCGGGGTTGCACAGCTCGCTCTTGGGAATACAAGCGAACCGCGCAGTACTGGGCCGTTGATCCCTTGGATCGAGTCGGAGGGACCCCTCCAGTCGTCTGCAAAGCGACAGTGTGCAGAACGGATATGACCTGAGATGCCAGATGGCGCGAATGGCAAACCCGTGGCGTGGTCATAACCGTTCCAGAGTCTCAGTGTTCCATGACTATCAGGTCTCTGGATACAGTGAGTGGTGAGCACGATCCTTGATAGCATCAATTTCATGGCAGAGATTCTACTAATATTGCCACCAGGTGCTGCGAAAGAATGTGAATTGGTTTCCTGCGTGTAGTAGTCTAGTTCAGCATAATATGCGACAGTGTTTGTGTCAATCAATGTCTCGCCAAACTGCAAGATGCCATGGCAGCGGGTGTAAGAGGATCGACGGTTAGCGTTCAATTGCCACGAGAGAATAAAGGACGTAAACTGGGGAGTGGAAAAATCAATTTCTTGGTGTTCTGGAAGTTGGCGTGAAGGTCTGTAGTCTCGTACCCAGAAGATCAACATTTCACAGCTCGCTGCGAAGAGGGTGGAATATGGCATACTAAAGACATCACAAATGGAGAAGTCAACTGACAGTGTTGCTCAGAAGTGAGCAGAACAGTTACGTAAAAACCTTTTGATATCACTCTGGTCACTGACAATTGACTTCGTGAATTTACGACTGCACAAAATATCGAGACATCGGAGAGAATAAAAAAAAGTTGAACCCCACCCGGATTGAACGGATGACCTTGAGGAAGCTGAACATAGCCACCGGAAGGGCTTGCGCTGGAATCTCACGCTCTACCACTGAGCTAGGGGTCCCTAACGGAGTTCGTAATATTTCCACTCATCTATATTGTGGCGAAAATTGTCAATTCGTCATTGTCACAAATTGCATCAGAAAATAAAAAGATCAGTTGAAATATCTCATCTTGCGTTTCGCTGTAGGAAAGATCCTCCAGCAAAGGTTTGAGCAAGGTATGAAATAAAATTAGGTAAAAATGCGCAACAGCCGGCTCGAGGTAATAGAACAATACACTTCACAAATACTTTTTTCCGTTCATAATCTAATTTTATTTATAACAGCCATACTATGTAAAATAAATACAAAAAAGTCTGTGTCCATTAAGCAAACGAAAAGGATTGTGTATGTTGCGATACAAGTATGTAAAAATGCCTGGTAGTTCATGTCAAAGGATGAAAGTATTGGCAGAGGCAGCATAATAATAAAGGAGTTATGTAAGGATCCGGGAGTACCAAAGTCATGAAAATGGGGGTATGTGATCTTCAACGCTTCCAACCTCTTCCAACAAAACGCCCGCACACGTTCGAAATCTGAAAACCTTACATAATGATACAATCCTTGGGCGCTTTCCCATTGTCGTCCTGTCCACGATGGAGGACAGCACCAGGCCCACCAGGCTGGTGCATAGCCTGAGTCTGCGGTCCCCGCAAACGCTGAGCCGCACGTTTATCACCGAGCTCCGCTGCGCGTTTGTAATACGCAATCGCCCTGTGCAAAAAATAAGTCAGCTCCGGAATAACAAGGTAAAGAGTCACGTCAGAGTGAGGGTGGACGCTCCAGGAATTCCCAATCACTCACTCGTGCATGTTAGAGGGTGTGCCAATGCCAACTTCTGTAAAGTACCCTACAGCGTACATGGCTTTCACAAGACCCGCATCCGCAGCTCTTTTCGCCCATAGGTAAGCCTCTGTATCTGATTGGGGTAAAACTCCCGGACAGCCTACGAGATACCATGCCGTAAGAGCGAAACAAGCGTCGCGGTGGTTTTGTTGCGCAGCGATGTTCTAAAGTACAAGGTATTAGATAAAATTCAGAGACAGAGGTAGGGAAGCGCACATAGTAGTGTATTGAAAGAGCTGGATCTTGAGGACATCCCATTTTCCCGTATTCATAGCATTCACCTAGTCGGTAGGCACTGGGGGCATATCCAAGTTCGGCAGCTTGAGCAAGAAGCTCTGTAGAGTATTCGTAATCCACGAACAAAACATTGTCGACGCCTCTCTCGTGCAGGAGTGCTAATTCGTAAAGCGCGTGAGGGAATTCCTCGGTGGCGTGTTCAGCACTTCGCTTTAACCACTTCACGCCTTCCCTTGGGCTCTTTGAAAGACCAAGTTCACCATTCAGTTCTGCAATTCCGAGGCGATACATGGCACCAGGGTGCAAAGCGGCAGCAGCCTTCTTAAAGAACTGTAATGCCTTCGCGGACTCCCGCCTACATCCCCAGCCGTTTTCGCAGCAGACACCCGCGCGGTAAGCGGCGTCTGGATGGTTATGTTTCGCAGCCAGCATAAAGAGGGGATATGCACGATCAAAGTCTTGCTTGCTTTTGACTGTGCCAATTCCATTTGCATAGCAGTCGGCTAGGAAATACTGGCTTTGTGGATGACCTCGGTCAGCGAGACGCTTGAGCAAGCCCATAGCTTCGCGAACCAAGTCTTCGCGCTTTTCTACTGCCTTCTCGACCTCCATAACGTTTCCAGTTGTCAAGGCGGGAATAGGCATCGTTTTAGAAGCATCAATCATGAAGACGGCAAATTCAAACTGGAGATCTGGATCCTGAGTTTTCTTGGCATTGGCACGGTAAAGTTCAAGAGTCCGTTCATGCGAAAGAAGGGCAGCCTGTTTGCCTGGACGCAGATGAGAATGGTCGAGAATAGGACCTGGAGGTGGAGAAGGGGCTCGCATGGAATGAGTAGCAGGACGATAATCGCCAACGGCGGGGTTATAAGGCCCATTGTCTTGATTGGCAGCCCCGCTGAAGAAATCGTCATTGTCATCCTCCGGAGAAGCACGCCCGTCGCAGATGTCTGATTCGGGTTCAAAGTGGTTGACAGGAGCAACAGGGAGACTCTTTGATGAACGACTGGCAACCATTGCTGCGAGCTGAGAGTGATGAGAAGGAATATTTGGAAAGTCATTAAACGGCTGTTGTTGGTCCCACGGCGTCGGGGATGGCTGAATGTTGGGATCGTAGGTGGCCATGAAAGCGGAGATGGTGGTTCAGGCGGAACAGAGCAAGCCCAAATATTCGATCACCGCCGTAACACATGTGACATTTGTGTCTCTGCCCATGGAATCCTCCTTGCGCTCGCGGCCCGCAAAAGCTCCTCCTCGCAAAGCACAGCGCACCCCCACAAAGCTCGCAAAATCAGGTCCAACTCGTGAAAGGAGCAGAAATCGCATCGATGACAAGATTAAGAGGCGCATGTCGATGCGCTATGCAGAGATTTCCAGTCCAACCCAGTTGACTGGGACTCCTGCAATTATAGGTTTAATTCCTGCTGGTCAAGAACCAGACACTCCGCTTGACGGCGATGAGGATACCGTACGCGACAGATCTAGCATGGGGGAAGATGCCAAGGTAGCCATAGACGATAAACGTCTATTAAGTGCTGAAGACTTTGATCCCAGTAAATGTGAGTTTCCATCATTCAGAAAATTTAAAGGGGAGGATTCTATTGGTTTTTTCTAGTTCTCAAGTTCAAGTTTGCTAATTCAACAGAAGACGAGCTCAAGTCCTTGGACTCATCTCTTCGAACTGTTGCCCAAGAAACGTCTTCTGAACTGCAACGTAGTGTTTTCAAGAAGTATGATAATCCCAACATCCTTGCACTGGATCAGTAATAACACACACTTGTCAGCTACGCAGAGTTTGTTCTCATTTCAAAGGAGATATCTGTGCTTGAGAATGAAATGCTCGAACTAAAGGAATTACTCTCTGACTACAAATCTATGCCTTCGACATTGCACGTTCCAGACCCTACATCCACATCATCGTCCATGCTCTCTACATACAAACGTTCCTCAATTTCCGATCTCCGTGTTCTTTATTTCAACCAAATTCAGACTTTGCACGCTTCCATTGAAGGAGCGTCTAAATTCGTGCCGACTACCCCAGGAAGGCATGTTGTAGGGGAAATAGAAAATGTCTATAGCCTGAATACCGCTACCTACAAAGTCACGGGTAAAGTGAAATTTGTAGTTCTTGATGATGCAGTGTTAGTGGCCAGGCGTCGAAGGAGGAACGCTGGCGGATCAGGAGGTGATGGAAGTGGATCAACAGTTAATGAGGGTAAACTAGTCGCGGAGAAGTGTTGGCCATTAAACGAGATGCTTGTTCTGGACACGAAGGACTCTCCCAGTACGGAATCATATCATTTTATTTCTCCCTTCTTAGTTTGTCCCCTAGGTATGACCAACGTGTTCAAAATCCGACACGGAAAAGAGACACATGTCTATCGTACTGAAGCACCAGCCGATAAGAAGGCTCTTCTTGCCCAATTCCGTCAAGTTGCAGAAGAACTTTCTCAGAAGCGTCGCAGGGAGCGTGAAGGAGAACATGAACGCCGGAAGAGCATGTGGCAAGGAGGCGGAGTGAGTATTTTCTTTTATCCCAATGGTTATAACTTGAAATAAATTTATGCATTAGCGAATATTAGAAGCGCCTCCAGTACCTGAGTGGATGTCCGATCTTGTGAAGAAAGGTGGGGAAATACTTGGTATGGGGACAGACGCAAAAGAGAAAGCAGAAAGAGATGCACGTTGGGTAGGCGAGTGGTCAGATGGTCTAACGGTAGCTATCGCCCTAAAGGAGTGGAGTAAAGCGGTAGATCTTGTTGACCAAGGTGGGCCTTTGTGGAAATGGAACATTTTCTGACGGTTGTATTCTGTAGGGCAAGCCAGAGTTGCTGTGATGCCACTTCTCGCAAATAAACTACCGCAGCTCACAAGCCAACTTATATTTTCACTGTTGGAGTCTCTCTCGCATCCCTCGAACCGAAAGTCAACAGTCGTGAATCTGATCTCGTTGCTGAACGGCCTGAAAGCGGGTGCAGCTGCGCGAAACACTTTTCTGGAGATGAGGACCAAGGTCATTCGTGGGCTGACACGAAAGATTCGTTTCGACGGTGATATTGGAACTTATGTTGGCGAACTGGCAGTGGTGTATTTCACTGGCATCAAACACTCGGCTGATTGGTATTTGGCTAGCTTCAAGGAAAATGAAGTCGCTAGCTGTCCGTCGTTTTGTGATTCCCGTCTCATCTTTCTTCTAAACGACCTTTTTTCTATATTAGGTTTCATCGTCTGGACAAAGAAACTTCTGGAAGAGTATGCTGCGACCTTTAGGAAGCAGGTCTATTCAAAAGACGTTGATCGGAAATTAGTCGAAGAAACTATACACATTACTCATACTCAAAGTAGAAAGGTTTGTGTGTTTGACGAGGAGTATGTCCTTTCTCTCAATGGAAACATCTTCAGCTTCTTCAGGAGTACGGTCTTGACTTCCGCTACATGCTAGATGAGGTCCTTGTTGAAAATCCCAAGAAGCCGCTTGAAGCTAGGCCCGCCCTCTCTTTGAACGAACACCGCGTATCGAAGTTCAATGAACCGAAACAAACATCTTTGTCCATTGAACAGAAGAAGGAAAGAAGACAACAAGAATTGGCACAAAAGGAGGACACATCGTTACCTGGCCCACCCGAACCTCCAATACTGTCTGCTCCGCCGCCTCCCGTTAATCGCCGCAATAAAGCACAGGCCCCTATCACGATGAAATCTGTTTCGCCAGCACCGCCGGCGAATAACGATGTTCCACACCCACCTCCTGATTTGACGATCCCTCGTGCTGGTGAAAGCTCCCATCCTCCTCCTTCAGCAGCACTCAGACACAATATTCTCAGCCCCACCAGCGTTAGCTCGGCTCACCCGACTCGATTCGAAAATGATCCAGCGAATGCGCCCCTCTTTTCTTCCCGGCCCAATCAGGCTCCGTACCCACCCCCCTCAGCTATGCGTTCGCGCACGCCAATGTCTGCACAACAAGACTCAGCGCCTCCAAATTCGGCACCTGTACCCCAGATGAATCTTTCTTCTCCGTTACCTAGACCGCCGATGAGCGCGGCGCCTTTCCGGATGAGGGAACGATCGGATAGCGTTAAAGATCGGGATGTTTTGGGCTTAGAGAGTGCAAGAGAGGGTGGGAGTTACCATGAGCGGCCTCCTCGTTCTGCAAAAGCGAGTCCGGCACCACGCACACCGGCTGTTCCACCACCACGTTCGGCCAACCGTCCTGGTAGCACTCTGGGCCAACGAACACCCGTGGCCGTTGCACAACATGAGGGGATGATTTAAGGGTTGATGCACGTGTATTGCATTATTTATTATACTACTAAGACAAAAAAAAAATCATTTTCTTGAGGGATAGATAATGGGGATAGATGATGAGAATAGGTTACAAAAAGGAGTAGTCTGTAGATGTGAACTGAAGTGGCACGAGGATGTAAAAATTGCGTAGAAAATGTGATGATGACGATGATGACGACGACGATTACACAGGTGTCCAGTTACAGAGCACGTACATGAAATGCTGTGTGTGCTTGAGCTTTATCACATTTCTGAGCAATGCTTTCAGCAGCACGTAACGCTTGTCCAACGACAAAAGAAGACGACAGATTCTGTGGAGTAAGTGCATAAAGTTCTGAAAAAATACATTGAGGACTGCGCATGTGCTAAGGAAGACGATTACCTGCCTTTGAATAACAGAACATAACGCACGATGCGTTGTGTGGGTAAGATTGCGAGTTCTCGCACTGAACGGCGCCCTTTGCTGTTCCTCCTGATTTTATTTGGCTCAAGTGTAATAACAGCACTGTCTGCAGAGAGACTGCAAGCAGGTGTTGAAGTGGACCTTCTCAACCTCTCAGGAGCGAATGGGTGCTCAAGCGTATCTTCAGTAACGCCGTTCGGCCTAATGTCGTCGTCGCAGAAGAAAGAGCCCACAACGCCGCACCAGCTGACGAAAGCCTCGTCGAAATGGCTCTGGCTTGCAAGAAAAGCCTCGGAAACACCTTGCACACTAGGATTCTGGGTCATGGTTTTTAAGAAACTATCACTGGCTAATAGTAATCTTGGAAGATAGTAGAGCATGGACGGTGGCGGCGGAGTTGCCGTTCCTCTCTTTGCAAGTGTTTTAAGTGATGAGAGGTACCGACGTTCTGTTCGAAGCATTTCTCGACAGAGGAGCAGAGCTTGACGGGCTGCGTTCCATGATGTCTCCGAGGGCTCGTCTGCAGAGAATTCATCTGGTTCGGGTGGGTATTCAGCGTATGAACCACTGAGGATGGCTTGGTAGCTCGGTGAAGCGCAGGAGACCGACAACGTGAACGATTGGCTTTGCTGCGAGAGTTCCTTAATCCTCATGTCCTCGAGCTGGTCCACGAGTTTCTCGTCTGTGATCTTGTCATCTGTGATGGCCATGGCAAGGGAAAATGGCAGTGGTAAGGGCGCTCTGTCCGCATCTATAGATTTTGGCTTTCGCAGGACTCTTTGCCTTACAGAATTTGCCCGGTGCCGTGGTTGACTGTTGTCAGAGGCAGAGGTTACTTCCGAAGAACTGGTGTGGGCACTGCTCTGTGACAAATGCTCAGACGATTCAGGCTTGGGTGCACTTGGCTGAACTCCTCCTGTCCATGCCAATGACACGAGATCATTCGTGCCAATACTGCTTGACGCTTGACTGAGTGGCGGTACTGCTGGTGTGTCCATAGACCCCAAGATCGGCTCTGGGGTGTCAGATATTTTCGTGGAGGATCTAGATAATTCTTGCGGATTGTCCCGTCCTAATTCCGCAGAAGGATTGCTTGAAACCGGCGAAGAGTCCATCGTTGGCAAAGACTTTCGCATCTTGTTGCGTTTCGCCAACTTGGTTGGGTTGCGGCGCGCTGTTGGCAACTCAGGATAGTCTGCGACGGTGGGTAGTGAAGGGTTGAGTAATGCTGTTCTTGAGTGTGCAGATAGAATTGATTCTGGACGACCAGGTACGGCAGGTTGAATGACCGACGGTTCGTATAACAGTTTCTGGTAGTCAGGCTTGGTTCTGCAGTTTCCGTCGACGAACAGGCAACTGGGTATGCGAATCCACCATGCAACCCATTCCCATGTGCAATGGAAGGATGCCCCCATCAAGGACATTCAGCATCATGGTGGGGTTAGGTACCGGGTCTCGAATGTCACAATACGGACAATAGCTATCCTGTTGGAAACGACATTGGCAGAGCTCATGAGGGTCTTCTGAAATCGCTTGGGCATATTCTGGCGGTGGTGTTACCACACTAATACGACCATTGGAAATATCTCGAAACGATTGACTTGGCGGTGAAGGTTCGCTACGATGAGAAAATATCGTTAATGCCCTAAAAATCATTCGACGACGGTGAGGCTAAAGAACGGATATAAATCAGGTCCAGAGGATACAGAAATCAAATGTACCTATGTAACAAAAGCTTTCTCGAGTAGGGAAAGCGGACAGAGTTCAAGTCCCAAAAACCAGCACTGGAAAGCCAAGGATGTCTCAGTCAGAGATACGAGTCTACACTCAATCCAGTTGTAGTAGTAGATGCGAAGGATTGGAGCACGTGAGCCCGACAGCATAAAATGACGGCGGGGAGCTATTTAATTTTCAAATAACCCCAGAACGAGAAGTAACGCATCCAAAAATTTGCACCCGACGAAATCCTCCAGACGTCCTATTGCAGCCCGTTGTATCTCTGACTCTGGCTGCAAAGAAGGCATCAGATGTGGGAACGCACCCTTCAGGATCTCGTTCGAGGTCTACGCGCAAATAAGAAGGATGAAGCCAAATTCATCGCAAATGCAGTTGACGAGATTAGACAGGAGATTAAGAGCGATGACATGGCGTTGAAGGCTGGTGCAGTGCTGAAGCTGACATATGTATGTAAGGGCCTCGTTTCTTAACTACTAATCAGTTTACTCTGCTATTAGCTCGATATGTTGGGCTATGACATGAGTTGGGCTTCTTTCCATGTCGTGGAGGTCATGTCATCTCCCAAAGTGCATCTGAAGAGTATTGGTTATCTCGCTGCAGCACAGTCGTTCGACCAGGAAACAGACGTGGTCATGCTCACCACAAATCTCTTAAAGAAAGTTAGTTCTGTGTCGATGTGCTTAATATCTGGGCTTTAGCTACAGCTTACTTTAGGACTTAGGTTCCTCACCTGCTGATATTTCCGTTACCCTGGATGGGCTATCACATATTGTTACACCAGAACTGGCACGCGATCTCACACCAGAATTGACTGCCATGCTCAAACACTCGCGGCCGCAAATACGGAAACGCGCCATCCTCGCAATGTACAAGCTTATTATGAAGAACCCGGAAAGCATCCAGTTGGCCAAGCCACGTTTCGAAGAAAAGCTGGACGATCCAGACCCATGTCAGTAGCCTTTTTAATTTATAACGCGATTTTCTTAATTTTACCCGTCCAGCTGTCGTTGCAACAACCATCAATGTCCTTTGTGAACTCGCTCGTTGCAACCCGAAAGATTACTTAGCGTTGGCCCCACGGCTGTTTCATCTTCTCACTTCCTCTTCGAATAATTGGATGCTCATCAAGATCATCAAGTTGGTACGCTTGTTTGCATTAAGCATCCATCCACAGCTGATACCGTATAGTTTGGGTCATTATCTCCATATGAACCACGTCTGGTTAAAAAACTTCAACCGCCGATAACTGAGCTCATCACCACCACTCCTGCAATTTCTTTGTTATATGAGTGCGTTCATACGTGCATTATTGGTGGAATGTTGCAAGGGCCGTCAGGCGATGCCTTAGCGAAGACGTGTGTGTCAAAGTTAGCTGCCTTCATACAGGACCCGGATCAGAATTGTAAGTCCAAGTCCGTCATCACTCTACATAAATATTTACTATCTTCAAGTGAAGTATATTGCCTTGCAAGCTATGGCAAAGATTGTACCAACACATGCCTACCTAGTTGCGGATTATCAGGATACGATTTTGTCCAGCGTCGACGACCAAGATATCAGTATTCGTATACGGGCCTTAGAATTGGTTTCTGCCATGGTAGGATCCAACAGCTGAACCGAAGATCGTTTTTGACATGAATGCAACAGGTGAATCGTAGCAACATACAATCAATTGTTCAACAATTACTTGCATATCTCGTCAAAGGTTCCTCAACGCTACCAGGAGCAGCTCAATCGCTCCTTCAGAACGCTTCGGCGAATGCCCCTGCTGGACTCACTCCGAATCAATCGTCCGTGTTTCGTCTTGTTTTGTCACAGCGGATATTAGCGATAGGTTCCCAATCCACATATGAAAACGTGACCAATTTTGAGTGGTATCTCTCCGTTTTGGTTGATCTAGCTCATATAGCCAATGTCGATATTGGTGCAGAAATTTGTGATCAATTAGTTGATGTTGTTGGACGTGTGCGGGCTGTGAGGCCATACGGCATCAAGCTGATGACCACGCTTCTGGCTAACGAAAGCATGCTTCGAAACGCTCGTGAGCCGGGTAGCTGCTCGGAAGTGCTCTGGGCAGCTGCATGGATCAGTGGTGAATATTGCGAGCAAGTCCATATTTTTTTCTTTATTTTCTCGTTGTTGACCATCTCATCCAGCCTGTTATCCGACCCTCAGAAGCTTCTGCCACACCTTTTACAAAGCGAAGTTGACCGTCTATCACCCAACATCATCGCCGTTTACATCCAGGCGACTCTAAAGGTTTTCGGAAATTGGGCAACTGAAATCGCCCAGCGATGGGACGAAGACAATCTACAGGACCTGAAAGACAACATCAAGTCTATTATTGAACGCATGCAAAAGCTGGTCAACAGCCAGCATATCGAAGTTCAAGAACGGGTTCACAAATTTTCCTTCTTTAAACATTTCAATGACTGACGCCTTGTCCTTAGGCCGCTAATGCACTCGAACTTTTCAATTTCATCTCTGCAGACCTTAATTCATACCAGCCTATGGCACATTCACATTCATTTCCTGACACTCCATCTGGATTCGAAGATTCACTTCTTTCCAATGAGCCGGCTTTTCCAAAGAGCTTGTATCTTATTGAGCCACTATTTAGCTCATACGAACTGAATCCTGTGGCAAGCGGTGCACAAACAAGCGTTCCTGCGCCAGAAGACTTGGATCTTGATGCTTGGATTGTGCCGGTCCCTCAAGAAGCACCTTCACTAACCGCCATTGACGAAGCAGAGGTTGCAGAAAAAAGACCTAAAAAAGGAAAGAAAGGTAAAGGCAAAGATGTCGGATCCCCCACGAACAGACGGAAGATAAAGCGTAACCGAAATGTAGACCTGTTGACTCCTGCCGAGTCTGACCATGAAATATTGGAAGAAAAGACTCTTCTAGAGGAGGTAAGGAGCCATTTTCTTTGCAACATCCTAAGAGTTGACGGTTTCGCAGCGGAAGGCTGAGAGGTTGGCTCAGTTGAGGGATGATCCATACTACATTATCGATGATCGGCCAAGTAAAACAACTGCGCAAGATCTAGAATCGATACCTGTAGTTCATCTAGAGGATATGCCGCCTATCCCCCATGGTAAGGATGTTTGTTTAACTTTTATTGAGAAGCAAGGGTAACCGGATTGATCAGAGAGTCGACTCCCGTCATTAAGGACAGCCTCACAGACATTTTCTTCGCAGTCATTCGTTATTGACAAGGACGGAGAGATGCCAGAAGGCGCTGTTTTGCCAACACCACAACCGATGCCGTCGTCGTCCTCGAGTCTGACTCATTATCCTCCGTACGAAATGCTGGACAGCTCATCACGACCAGATACACCAGAGGCTATAACAGTTGTACGTGCGAAGAAAAAGGGTACTCAGAAACAGAAACGGACCACATCTACGCCCGCAATCTGATCACCCCCGCTAATATTTTAGTTTTGCATCGCATTTTGTGTAATTATATTTGCAGCAACTCAAATTCCAAATATTGATTAGAGCAACAGCAGCGTGGAATGCAAATTGGTATACAAAAAAAACTATCTTTTAAAAAAGAAAAGTGAATGGATTGATTGTCGATAGATACTTGATTAAAGAGAGCAGGAGGGATTAATGTCCGACTATTGCATATTATAGACCAAAAAAAGAGCACAGATATTGCTCTCCAGCATACAGGTGCAGAGAGAAATGCGTTCGAATCATGAACCGTCTTCGACATGTTCTACAGAGTCTACGATCTCATTCACAAGTTCCAGCGTTACACCCGGTATGATTCTCTCAGCCTCCGTGAACGCTCGTTGAAGTGCACTGAGTGCCACTCTTGCTTCCTGTGTCGAGACCCTTGGGAACAACTAGATAGGAATGGAAAGGTGAGAACACCATTTCAGCGCATTAGGAAAATTCTTACAGAGGCTATAGCAGGCAGGACTACGGAATCTAGCATCGTCGTGTCAGGAAGATCATCCTCTAAATGCATATCTTGCATCTTCTGTTGCACAATGCTTGATTTCGTGGAAGAGTATGTCTCCGCGTATTGATCACCGTAATCTTCATATTCATCGGAAGGTTCACGTTGCAATGGGGTAGTCGGGTTTATTTTATGGTTGTTATCCACGGGCTGTGGCATATGGCGAACCGTGCTTTGTTGGAAGCGTGAGCTACTAGCTGAGGAGGATGGCAGCGGAGGCAAATCACGAATCCCTTTCTCGGTAACTAAAGAAGTCTGCGAGGGCATAGAAACGCGTTGAACGGGAGAAGGGGAACGCTCGTCGTATCGCGGAGCGGTCCCGTTGTTCTCCCAAGTCAACGGCGGTCCTGTTGCTGCGCGAACAGAATTTTGAGCTCGGCCGATGGTACTTGGTCGCCCACCATGACGAATAGTCCCAAAATCCCACAGATCTTCTGGATTATCAATTTCTTGTCTGTTAATAGAGTAAGGTTTCGAACTGCACGGAATTTATTTTTAAAAACTTACTGCTCGTCTACAGGATCTGGTCCGTTTTCTTCTTGCCTTTCTCCGCCCTCCGCCCTCCAACGTTCGTGTCGCTCAATAAGCTCTGTCAGATAATTCGTCTTCCTGGCCATTCTGACAAACTTGTGCTTAAGTAAATCTCGAGCAGAAGGTCTCTGCGGCATGTTCAACAATTCGTTCATCTGGAGTTCCGTATAACTCACATCTCGAGGGTCCCGTTGTAAGCAGTAAGATACAAATTCCTTAAAGGGTCGAGAAAAATTCCCGTCGAGTACAGGAGGAGGATTCTTTGGGATCAAGAAAAGAACCTATTTCTTTGAATAAACGAGGAGTAAAAAACAAGCTGAAAAGGACGAAGCTACCTTCATTGGATGCAACTCGGCATATGGAGGTTCTCCTCTGGCGAGTTCAATAGCAGTGATGCCCAAACTCCAAATGTCAGCTTTATGATCATAGCCACTCTGCTTGATCACCTCAGGAGACATCCAGTATGGCGTTCCCACAAATGTGTTCTTCTTGGCAGACAATGTCCCTGACAACTGTCCTGAGACACCAAAATCCGCCAACTTGACCTCGCCACCAGCCGACAGAAGAATATTCGCCGCTAAAAAATGGATTAGACGGTAACTGACAGTTCAACAGGATATTGTCACCCTTGATGTCCCGATGTAGCTTGCCTTCGCTGTGGAGATACTCCAAACCTCTGAGCAGTTCCCGGCAGATAATTGCAATGTATTCTTCCCGGAACACACCCGGTTTCATCTGCATAATGTATAGTGTGCAGACTTTCCAAGGCAAACATTCCACTTACCAGATCGGAACATGAGCCACCAGAGCAATATCTGGCAAAAGTTCGTGATCAGACTTTGAAGGAGACATTAACAACTTACTCCATAACAATCCACAAATGCGATCCCTTCAGAAAAGAGCCGTGATATCTAGGAGACGTAGTTAGATGTTGCAAAATGAATCAGACCGGATAGATACTTTGTAACATGGGGCGAATCTAGTTGAGAAAGGATCTGGATCTCCTGTTGGATGTCCTCAATTTCATCCTCTGCGCTCTCTAAATCAATAATTTTGATTGCGACAGTTTTTTGAGTTCGTTTGTCGTAGCTGTGAGTGAGATGGGTTAAACAACGACAGAAGGTTAACCTGAATGCCAACGGAGACAGACCCCTTGTAAACTTCTCCAAATGAACCCTTGCCTGTAGACACGACCGATGTAAATTCAGTCCAATCTGAGAAGAAAGGTAATAAATGGACCTATCCTATCCTGCTTAACATAAAGGTCCTCTGGATCTTGGTTATCCTTGAAACGGTAGATTGAGATCTTCGATGATCACGAAAGAAAAGGGAGAACCAACTTACCATTTGTCAAATAAAACGTTAAAAGTGAAATCGTGATGTTTTGAATGAATGAGTCGCGTCAAAAGAGAGTAAATGACTAAGACAAGTTCGAAAAATGACACCCCTTTCCGGTGTCGAATTACTTGGGATGATGTGGGGAATGCGCAATGAGGGTGTAATCGACGTACCCAAGTCGTACAAACTTTAGAAAAAACGAAGCGCGCAGTGGAAAGTTTGAGTGGTTATATCAACTACTGTCACGGTGGCCGTATGAACCAACTGAAGAATCAATTAGGCAATCAAAGTTCGAAGATGAGGCGGCCCGAATTTGAAGTTGTTCCGGTAAATACGCGCTCAGCCGTGGAAAGATGTTTGCAACGGACTTTATCTTCAAAATGGCTAACTCTGAATCCTCCTTATAACGCAATATTCTGTATCTACAAGGATAAAGTCTTCCGCATTACCATGAACTGCTGCAGCCGTAAATTGTGCTACTAAACGATGGATAGGTGTTTCGTTTTCTGGCCGCTGAATGAAGAGCCGCCTCTCAAGGATAGCGATGCTCAGGAGAGTACACCAAGTTGGCATTCTTCTTTTCTCTAAGTGCTATGAGGAGACACTGCAAAACCTGAGATCGATGTTGGAAGCTGGGGGCTCTGGTGGGACACCTGTTCGAGTATTACGCCCACTTTTTATTCGAAGGACCCCTCCGTGTTTGTGTGTAAATCTGATGCATTCTCTGGTGATAAGCTCCAGAAGCCACTGCCGTTTGGTTCCGTGGACGTGGATTGTAACAAAGCGAGTACTAGAAACAAAGCAACTAGATGAACCTCTAATGAAAAATCGCTGGCCCCAACTTCCGCGTTCATAATCATCTACGCAGTCGATACACAGGAATTGATTTCTCTCAACACAGGCGCTCTCATCTTTCCTCTGCGTGTTCTGAATTAGCATAACATTAGGTTCCAGATTCTGTCGTTAAGTCTGTTTCTGGGTTTTACGGTGTTCCTACAACAGACGATGTGAACTCCAGTGTTACGGATCGTCACAGTGACCTACTGGAGCATGCGTCCATTCGTGATCTACGTGGACGAAGGCGCGTTCCACGTTTGGCAGAACTTCAATTTTGTCTTGTAGTTGCTGGCTAAGGTCGTGTGCCTTCCAAAGAGGAGTGCTCCCATCCATCACAATGTCGACCTCTACGAAGTAGTCCTGTATAGAGATTGGTAACCCAAACTCCTTTCGTGATAGCAATGAAACAGCGTACAGGTCCACTCTGAAGATTAATTAGTACAAGGAAAATGTGAATGGGATATTACGTACATGATATGCACGGACAGTATCTATCTTGACGATGTCATCATTGAATGTAGCTGCTTTATAGATGATGAGCTGAAGAAAACTGTGTGGAGCCGCTTTTCCGGCCAAGAGTTCAAATTCGTGGTATATTGTTCGTGACCAAGACAGAATAACACCCGAAGCGATCTGAAAAGAGAGTTAATACCCCCGTGGGTTTAAGAACAACAAGATATACAATTATTGCTCCTATAGGGTCAAGATCTAAAACGCAACATCAGTTTCACACGACTCTCATCAGCGAGACCCAGAAAATAACCTACACCACTTAATTTTACTTCCACCAGTAGACATGAGGATACCTGGGCCAGATTAGGACCGAGGCGACACCTGGGCATAGCAGCACTTACCGAAGCCGTTGATAAACAAGTCATTCCTATGATCTTGCCACAACACCAGAACCTGACTAGACTTTTTTCGGAGAGAGTAACAATACACAAAAAGGACAAATTTGACAGCTATTTGACCTGTTAGAGGGCACCTTTGAAAAGCATCAGAAACGACATACCAAGAGCCACCGCAACCAAAATGATGGAAGAAAGGTGAAATCCTGCGCTTTGTTTCACGACCAAATCTCGAATCGCTTCTACAATGACGACGAGGTTGACAGAACCCATCCTGCAAAAATTCTTCGAACTTGACCCATGATGAGGGAATTGGAATACATACAGAAATCCTAATGGATGAAGCAGTTGAATATTATACAAGTGGGTGAAAGTTGCGCTGCTTACCATAGACTATGTTTCCAATGGTCTCCAGTCGAGCGCCACCAACAGGCCATTTGTTGACGTCAAGCTTCTCTGCTTTTTTGTGTAACCAGAATAGGACAATGTTACTACCGACATCAAATACAGAATCGATGGCCGTGGCGAGTAGCGATAGCGAACCAGAAGAGATAGCAGCGTACACTAGGTATTGAATGAGATCGTATTTGTTTATTAAAGAATTACGCCCACTTTGTAAAAAACATAATAAAATATTGGAAATTAAACTGGCATATGTAGCGATCTGAACCTGTTCCCAAGAGCAGTCAGAAAATCGAGTGGGTAAGAAAGAACATGCCACCAACAGGGAGCCGTGCAGCTTCTTCATCAAGCATTGCATCTCCCGTATGTTCTTCCATAGGTTTCAAGAGGTCCATGATAAGCTTGAAGACAAAACAATGATTTGTAGTGGTTCAGATGGCTCGGGAACACTAACATTATTCTGTTGCTTCTGAAATTGGACTATCGACTTGCCCTTCTTGCGACGGCGAAGGCCAGCAAGCTCTTCCTCGGGAATGAAGCCATCACGAATCTGGAATGGATCGACAGAAGTGCTAGGAGAAGAGCCGCTTGCTCTCTCAACATCTCCGCTAAAGCGACTTTCCGCAACTTGATCAGTTACCACTATGTCGGGCACCTGTGATGTGACGGTCAAAAAACAATTTAAAAAATGGAGAAGAAAAAAATAGTACAACCAGTTGAGTGGTCGGCACATTATTACTTGGTGAAAGTATCCTCAGGTCACTCATTTGATAATTGGTAGATGAGAAGTTAACGATCCAGAGTCCAAACCGAAACAGTGGATGTGGGGAGACGCACTGGCAATCTGATCAAGCCGATCTTTAACCAAGGTGTTGGATTCCACCTGGCCTGAATAAAGAGGCACGTATTACAAGGTATTTATGATAACAAAGAACACAGGCCTACAAGCAACTGGAAGGGCGGTACTGAGTAGACTCCAAGTTTTGTCATAAGCGCCATGCAGATTTATTCTCCGTCTGAAATTTGAATTGTTGGCCAGATGTGCTCTGCAAATAACTTCATCATGACGCGCTCAGCAGAAAATGGGTTTGCGACGCTCCTGCCGCTTGTTGCGTTTTTCACCGTTCTGCTGTAAGCGACTTTGCTTCCATCAATAAGAAAGCGACATTGACTCGCTTTGAATGATTTTTAGCGCTGCTTTTCTGTTTTGGTGTATAATTTCATCGTGTTTGGGAACTTCATTCCGTCAGTCTATATCTGATTTGTGGGAATATACAGTTCTCGGAATGCAGCAAAACAACCAAATTGGAACGAGGAGACGATTCAGACCTGACGACGAACTCTGGGAAATGGAGTATAGAGGCCGCGGCGGGTAACTTACCATCCGGGCCACTCCCATAGCGATCTCCACTTTCTGCGTCTACCTTGCTTTGTTACCTCATTTCGTGGTCATCGTTCATTAGGCTGTTGCGATACAGGCCAGCCTTTATTCAAATGATGATATTTGTCTCAGCCATTGACAAATCCCCCTAAACATCCGTATAAAATCCTTCCGAAATTTGGACGGAGGGACCTCTCATCTCTATCTCGTACTTAATCCTTGTCTTATAACCTGCAGAATTTTCTTGACTATCACTAGTTATATTCTCGCATATTACATCTGCAGCGTTCTCATCGACATGAAGTTATCAGCCAGTTCCTCTATTATTTTCGCCACCCTTGCTCTCTCTTCGTCCACGACTAGTTTGGCCGCGCCAGCTAGAGACGTCCAGGAGTCCGGCATGTCAACCTCCCCAAGTAACAGCGACGTGTACGACTCCGGGGCACATATACCCTCGCATTGTTCCGCACATCGACCTCGGGCTTCCGAAGCAAAGTCTGAGACCTTCGTTGTCAGGTCGAATCGTATGTTGCATGTTTATTAACCCCATCTCGTCCCTAATTCTTTTTTCCAGCTTCTCAGTTCGCCAGCCGTGACGTTCTGGGTATCGGGAGGGTACTTTCTTCCATTCCTATCATTGGGCCGCTCCTGGGACCCATGATTAGCAGCCTCTACGCTAATCCTTCTGCTGCGGCAATGTCGGCCGGTGCCCAAAATGCTACTACCGAAAACCTCAGCCCAGGCGACTTGGATGCTCTGCAGGCCGCCGTCGATGAGGTTACGCGCATGCTGAATCAGACGATTTCGAAAACACCTGTTCAAAACGGCACCGATGGGTCTCCTGTCCTTCGTCCTGTTGTTCAGAGTGATCCTGATGACGCCAACGCCATTCCGTCTGCCTCTAGCAGCGCATCCAGCGTGGCGTCCGCTTCTGTGACGCCGACCCCATCCGCTTTTAATGCCGATGTTACCTCGTCCAGTACTCCATCGGCTTCGGCTTCTGTCAGGCCTTCTTCGCCTCCCTTCCCCATCAATCCTCCGAATACGCCTGCTTTACCTATAGATGCTCCTATCAAAGCTCCTCTCTAAACAATAGTAGTCTTCAGTGACCCATTATACCCAAACGTTCTTCAATGCTTTGCTATTCCAAAAGTCTATTTATTTGCTTGAGTTTCATTGGTCATTTTTATTCTAGTGTCTTGTAGTTCCTCTATGTATGCACTTGCAGATGTATTTATACTAGCTGAGCTAGTGATCGCAATCAGTGACATGACTTTGAATCAACGTTTTTGTGATTCTAATCATCTACCAAAAGACCCAGCAATTGTAAATCAAAACTTGCCACGAAGACGACTTATGCCCCGACCTCGACCGCTTGTGAATTTGTCATCAGCAGTTCCCTTAGAACAACACCAACTGACACCAAGAACGCCACGCACTGCTAGTGGATCACGAACGAGTAGACTTGAACAAGGTTTCGCCAAAGTTCAGCTTTCCGATGTAAATGAGGCCGATTTTGACGACGACGATAGAGGCGCTCTACAATCTGCACCCCTTCTGGCGTCGTCATCAACGGCGCGATTTTCATCACACATTCCAAGAAGTCGACCAAGTCCTATCGATGCGAAGGATGGTAAAAAGAGGAAAACAATTAGTGCATCACATATGCTCTCGAGCCTTCCTTTGGCAGTGGGAATCTTCATTGCCGGAATCCTGCTCATTCTCATCGTTCTATCCCTCACGCGACCTGAAGATTTGCACAGATATATAGGAACGAAGCCACCGAACGCGGACCTCCCTTCAAACGCCATACCGAGTAGTGGAATGTCTTCCGCCAAACCTGACACTGGTCATGAAACGGAAGGTCTGCACTTGATTTCCTATGATAATTACACGACTTTCCCCCTACAACCTATTGATTACCTGAGAGAATGCGCGAAGATGCACCAGGGTTATATGAAGCATGGTGACTATTGGGATATCAGTTTTATGGGCGCCATGGACGTGCACCACGCGGATGATCCAGCTATATGTTCCAGGACGATAACGTATATGTTGGATGGTATTGTGGGCTTGACCGCGGATCTCGCACTTATGGCACAGGCAGCGGCTTTGGCCCGTGAGGTATGTAAAGTCCTTGTCATTTCGAGCGTTGTACTCACCTCAAAAAGCGAAATCGGACATTTTTCGTCGACGACACTTATTGGAATAGAGGAAAGTTCGTATGAATTGAAGATTCTACCGTTTACGACCGTTTACACGGGAATCCAGATGGATAGACCACTTCGAAGATGTAAGCAAACTACAACCTGGTCCTCAGCCGGGTTGCAAACCACCTCCATCAAATGGTAAGCAGCCGACATCCTCACGACGTTGGCCCTTGTAAAAAATTCCTTGTAGAACTCGTTGCTTGTCCACGTACGGCGAGGTTCGTGATCTGAATTTGCATTGGTAGAGTAACTCTAACCTCTTCTAACAGGCATTGGGTAAGACAACCTCCTTTTGTTTCAGGGTAAAGTATTCTGAAATCTTCAGGTTATTAATTCAAGAACGGCAAAATTCCATTTTGGCCACGGCTTCAGCAATCATTACGAAGACCCGTACGTTCCCCGGTATATATATAGTCGAATCTGACGCTTGAATTCCATTTAGTTATGCCCATGAGTTGAACAGACTCAAACCCATCTTCAAGTCTGCTCAAGAGTCGTTCGCTTCAACCATTGTCCCCAATTCGGTGAACAAAGACTTGATCAAGCTAGCTCGTCAAAAATTACTCATTCTCCTTAGTGATGTAAATCAACGGCCAAATCATCTTCGTTTACCATTTGTCTCCACGCATATCCGGCGAGGAGATCGCAAAACTCTTTCATATTTGTTTCCTGACAGGAGTATTCCCATCCTGAACTACGCAGACGCCATTAAATTGACATGGAGTCGGCTACATAGCGGTGATGCGTTGCCAGTGGTTTACTTAGCGACAGATTCACCGGAGGTTCATCAAGACTTTACAAAATTATATCACGGGGTTGTATTTTCACTCTTTGACATCCATGAACCGCGTCTGCATGCTCTAGCAAGTCCTAGAGAGTATTATCAAGAACATTTTGCTAGAATGGATCTGCAGACCCGAATCACTGCAACGAGAGGCATGATCGTTGACCTTGCAGTACTCAGCGGGTTCTGGCCAAGCGAGGATGCATTCAAGCCTGATGCGGTGATATGTGCTCTAAGGTCAACATCCTGCTGATTTTCTTACCGATATACTAATCGATGCAAATATAGTTCCAGTGTTTGCAGGCTAGCACCGATTGGTATGGGGTGGGAAACAGCTTTCGGTCATGTCGACGAGATGGGCAACATGGACCGGGAAAATGACCGTTGGGTTGAAATTGACCAGAAAGGATCTGTCCTTCCTGTGTGGGAGGCGTTTGAACTATTTTAGTTTATAATGCCAGCCAATTCTTATCTACAATGACAATGGCCGCGCATAACTCTACTGGAAATCTAACTGCTTCAATTTACGCTTTCTAAGCAATTCATTTGTCAATAGAATTATTAAGGCCAAAGACACATCTTCACAGCATGAAGCTCTTGATATCATGTGTTACGTTCGGTCAAAATTCTGCAACCGCAAATATGTCATTACGAAGGAAGTCGTGTGACGGTTGAAATGTTGGCTACGGCTGCAAATGGAATGAATTACCTATTTTGGAAAACAAATCTCGGAAAACCATTCAACGCCGAGCCAAACCCCGTCCTCTGCCTCTGAGCGCCCTTTGGGCTGCCCCGGGTGGTGCCTTGGGACCAGGGTTGGCCTGATACCAGAATGTTAACTATGGTCCCTCAATGGAAGATTATCAAGCCCTACCTGTTCACTCTGTGGATTCCTCACAGTCTCGTCAACACTCAAAATCAAGCACGCCGCCTCTGTAGCACTACTAATGGCATTGACCTTTATCAGACTTGGCTCCCATACAAAGGCGTCCATGTTGTCCCGAACACCTGAGGCGCCATCGACGTCAACACCAAACCACTTCTCCCCATTTGCGTGGTTCATGCGGAGCTTATTCAGAATGTCTGTCGAGTCAAGACCGGCATTGTCACAGATTTGGCGGGGGATAATCTCGAGTGCCTTCGCAAATGCAGCAATGATTAATTGAAGTTTGCCAGGGATACTGAGAGCATGCTTCCGAATGTTTGCAGAAAGCTCCATCTAATGAAAAATATCAGACATGGGGTAGATTCGATAAAGGGTCAAAACCCACTTCAATGGCGCCTCCACCGGCTACCACTTCTCCGTTCTTTACTGCGCGTTTGACAACCATTAGCGCATCGTGTAAACTCCTCTCTACCTCATCAATGAACTGTTCTGCACCACCACGAAGAATCAAGGTGCAGGTCTTCGCATTAGCGCATTGCTCAAAAATATTGTATCTTTCTCCACCAATTTGTCGTTCTGCAAAAAGTCCGCAAGTTCCCAGATGCTCTCGAGTGATATCAGAGCATGTTGACTGAATAGATCCGCCAGTGGCTTGCACGACACGACGAAGGTCTGCGGCAGCCACGCGGCCGGCACAAAATATATCACGATCCGCGAACCATTGAGTTGCCAAGTCACCGATGGGAAGCTTGCTGAGTACGACCTTGGCGCCTGTTTTCTCAATCGCTTCTAGTTTGCGATAGATAATTTCCCATTCGGCATCCACAATCGCCTGGTACTCCGATACTGCATCCACGCGAACTTCGGCATTGTCCTTTTCGGCCTTGAGTTCCAGTTCGACGTTCAGGCAAAGTATTAGTGGGTCGACAAAGTGCTTTGGTTGTTGCTCGGCGCCGGCGTAGGTAAAGGTCTTCTTAAATGCAACTCCTTTTACAAGTAAGGAATCCTGCAAACCACCGCCAGCAATCTTTTTTACACCAATCAGCGATTCGTCAAGATCGTCCTGATCAAGGCATTCAATGGCATCAACAACCATTTTTGAAAAAAAAGGCTTTTCTGAATGAATCAACTTCGAAGACATTGAGGTAGAGGCACATTTCAGAAGTAGGGAGTGAAAACGTCTAATGACAAGTGTGATCAGTTGATGTATCATTGGTCAGACCTAAGAATATTCACTCTGGATCTGATTTGTCGACGGTGACTTGCAATTCTTCCACCCGGTCTAGGGCCTAGCAAAAATTGACCTTAATTAAAAGGTGAAGAAGCCGTGGACGCTTACCAGCTGTGCAGCTTTTCTAAAACCTTTGGTGATAATGTGGGGACTGACGCCATCCTCGATAAAGCTTCTGACCTCTTTCAACAACTGGGCCGCTAGAAGAACTACGCTTGTCGTTCCGTCACCAACTTCAGCGTCCTGAGCTCGAGCAATATCAACAAGAGTGCGCGCAGCGGGATGGACAATGTCAAGTAGCTTAAGAATTGTTGCACCGTCGTTTGTAATCTGAGCTTCTCCGCGATCATTGACGATCAGCTTGTCCATTCCTCTTGGACCTAGGGTACTTGCCAACGTTTCCGCAATGGCAAGACATGCGGAAATATTGGAAAGTAATTGGGCCTTGCCTTGAGATGAGTCTGTACCCTCTTTTAGCAGAACAACTGTAGGTTGCTAATACGAAGCCATGAGTTATGGACAAATAGAAATGAAATGAAAGGACAAAATACCATTGGCAATCCGCGCTGCATTTTTGGTTGAGTGGATAAGTCGGAAAATAAGGGTTATCTGCAGCAGTAAATTCAGTTCTATTTGGCTTTATTTGGAGAGTTACGCGCTTTCGTGACAGGACGCGTCTTAAATGACTTCTAGAATTGCAACCGCGACTATGGATGTCGTTGCTGAAGATCGACCTCCCCCAACCTTGTTTTTTGCAGGATCCGATGATGAAGACGAACGTTCCAGTGTTGCTATGTCAATGGACGATGTGCCTATCAATCATTCCAGTCCAAGTTTACCACAGACACCAATAACTTCCTCTCCTCCTCCAAACGAAAAACTTTTTTTAGACGACAGCGACGATGAAAATTTGCTACTAGAGGGACCAACGTACTCCATAAAAAGATCCCAGTCTACGATGCAGGAAAGCTCTGATGTCGAGGTATTCGAACTCGAACAATCAACGCCGCGTAGTGATTCGAAATCACACGTGAATTCCAAAGACAAATCACTGCTTCGGCCTTTGTCGCTCATTCCTGAGGGGAGCTTATCTTATGTTTCACCACAGAAGAAACGCCGCATGTTGCCTAAGCTTCAAGCTGCACAACCTCTTACAACAGTGCATTTCCTTGGGGAGGTTCTGGTGCCCAACGCTTGGAGTACTGTCTCTGGAAAGGGATACGTTAAGCCGAACCAAAATATTTCTGTAAGAAGGGACGAAGACGAAGACTCTAAACCTGCTAAGTCGAAATTGGCGAATGGAGCAAGTGTAGCAAAGAAATCGAACCACAAGCAAATGACTCTTACGAGTATGCTTAAAACTCAATCACAGAAATTATCTAAGAAGAAAAAGAAGGATACCATAGTACGCCTAGTAAATGAATATAACGTTGGTGCGTATCTCTGCATCTTCAATTCATGCGGCTTCTTAAATATCTTTGAAGAGTTCGGTAGGTTGCCAACAGAAACGTCGTGGTGGGTGTCGAAATTACTTGAGCTTGGTTAGTCGCGCTCTGTGGAGTGATCCGCCTGAATTTCATAGTCGTATAGGTATGATTGAGATACGTGGGATCATGACTGATTGCCCAGAACGACTCACCACCGGTATTGGATTTTTTGTTACTTTACGCGTATACCTCCTCCCAGCAGCTTTCAAGCCACTCAAATCTTCCAATTTTGGTGACGATACAATTCAATTAGGGTTTAAGGAGGGCTTGGAAACGGAGGAAGAAAGGTTTGGAGTACTAAACTCACTTATAAAATTCTGACTCACATAACATTCAGCGCTCTACGAGAACGTAAAGAGGCCGTAGCGAAGTTATTCGACGTTGTGGGCCTACTTCCTCAAGCTGGTGCCAATGTAAAAGGAAAGAATACGCAAGCAAAAGTTCAGAATGAAGCGCGTCAACGCATGGTTAAACATTCTGGGGAAAAAGTAAAAGAAATAGTCGGTGATGGTGAAGAGATTGAGGTTGATGGTGCTGAGGATCTGTCTAAGAGCGAGATAGATGCCATATACAACAAGTCGACACTTTCCTTCCACTAAGTAACTTGTGTTGATCGAAACTTTCAGAGCTCAACAGCATGATCGCACAATGGGCGAAATGGAGCCTGCGGCTTCATTCAATCTTCAACTTCGAGGATATCAAAAACAGGCTCTTTTGTGAGTATTTTTCGAACTGTGTATCCTTCGAAGCTTACTGTCACAAGCTGGATGCATTCACTAGAAACTGGAACATTAGACGCACGCGATGCTACATCAATGCATCCCCTTTGGACAGAGTAAGTACTTACCAGACTTTGTCATCGACGTTGAGAACCGATATGTCTTTTAGATATGCATTTCCCCTTGAACCAATTCTGGACGGAGACACGATAGACCTTACTGTGGACGAGAAGTTATTTTATTTCAATCCGTACTCAGGCGAATTCAGTCTGGATTTCCCGAAAGCTGAAAGAAATTGTTTTGGTGGTATACTAGCGTAAGCGTCACCATAATTCTAATACTTGTCATGATTTGAGTCTTTCTAGGGACGGTAAGACACTCCTCACTCATCTTTTCATATGGCTGAAAGAGATATTCTGTTACTTTCAGAGAGTAAGTGTAAGCTCTTGTCATGTCGTTAATCCTAGTAAACTCCATTTTCTGCCAGTGGGCATGGGTAAAACAATCATGTTGTCTGCCCTTATCCAAACGAGCATCCCAACCCAAGGACCAGAAGAGGAGTCGAATATTCCGTTGACAGCAAAGCAGCTCAGACTAAACAATGCTTTCCGTCCCGTCAATCGCAACACTTGTTCCTCATCAGCAACCTTGGTTGTAGCCCCAACATCCTTGTTAAACCAATGGGCAGAAGAGTTGAAACGGTCAAGTAAACCCGGTACTCTTGACGTTTTCATCTGGCATGGCCAAAATAGACTTGACTTAGAGGATGTCATCGATGGTCGTGAAAGTGGCCATGCCATCAAGGTCGTTATCACGTCTTACGGTGTTTTAGCCTCGGAACATGCGAAGATGGAGCGCTCTACTATTACGAGGCCACAAGTTTTTGAAAGTGAGCGGAAGTGTCTTTCGGTTTTCTCTATAACTTATATTACTTCAGTAACTTGGTGGAGGGTTATTCTTGACGAAGCACATTCTTGCAAATCACGAACAAGCAAAACTGCTAAAGCTGTATATGCACTCTCTGCCAAGCGAAGGTGGGCACTAACAGGTATTTCATCATCTTTGTATTCGCCCTTTGCTGATGATGCATAAGGGACACCTATTATTAATAGGTTGGAAGATCTATATTCGCTCTTGTACGTCGAGTTCTTTTCTGCTTGTGTATTCTCCATAGAAATATGTGCCAGGAAATTCCTCAATTTCAAACCATGGTCGGAGTTTGCCTTCTTCCGGTCGTGAGTACATGATATACTTTTTATGTGTATATTCATAAATCCTGGTCAAGCTTTATTACGATTCCGTTTCTTGCAAGCGATCCCAAAGCTATCGAAGTTGTGCAAATCATTCTGGAGAGCGTTCTCTTGAGGCGAGAGAAATCAATGAGGGATGTTGATGGTAAGAGGATAGTTGAATTGCCAGCGAAGGAGGTATGTTTTTGAAATGCTATCATAGGTTGCATTCCAACTTGATCTTATACAGGTAGTTATAGAGGAGTTGGAATTCAGTCCACTTGAGAGAAAGATCTACGATTCTATCTTCCATTCCGCTAAAAGAAATTTCGAACAACTGGACGCCAAGGGTCTTGTTGGAAAGAATTACACGCATATCTTGGCTATGCTGATGAGGTATGTACTTCAAGCCTAGTCGGCGGACCGTGTAGAATTTATCGTCTTTAGGTTGCGTCGAGCTGTTTTACATCCAAGTCTTGTTCTGATCAAAAATGACGAATGTGCACTACCAACTGGTGGTGATGGGAGGATCGATATCAACGATCTCATCAAAGGCTTCGCGGAGGGCACTCAATCAAACCAAAGCTCTAATGCATTTACTGAAGAATTCATGGCAAATCTGAAAGGAGAAGGATTAGCCGAATGTCCTATCTGCTTCAGTGAGATGGAAAACCCAATGGTAATACCGCAATGCATGCATCAGTTGTACGTCCTGCCTTTGCTAACTCAGTTCCAATGTTGCTCATTTTACGAAAGTTGTAAAGATTGTATCGTATCTCACATAGGCATCTGCGAGGAAAGAAAACAGAAACCCCATTGCCCGACGTGCAACTGTGGTCCTATAGAAGTGTGTCGTGATTTTTCGCAATTATTACAGTCTAACGATATTTAAATCAAAGAGTACCAACTTGGTAGAGATAATCCGAAAGGATGTCAGCGCACCTGCAAACACTCAGGCAAATGATATTATCCTTAGAAGGAATGATTTCCAATCCTCCACAAAGCTTGACGCCCTCGTCCAGAGTCTTCGTACGGAATTTTTTTTTTGCCTGCTGAACGAGGTCTGAAGGGTTCATAGGGAAACTAAGGGCTCAAGACCCCTGTTTTCGTGCAGTGATCTTTTCTCAGTTCACCAGCTTTTTGGATTTGATCCAGGTGGCACTCGACAGGGAACGACTTGACCATTATCGTTTCGATGGCACCATGGATATTAAAAAGAAAGGCGCCGCAATTTCAGAATTCAAATCACCTTCCCGTAGACCCAAGATTCTAGTGATTAGTTTGAAAGCCGGAGGAGTCGGTCTCAATGTATGTTACAAGACTTTCATATCTTGTCTCTTTAATCCGACACCGTTAGTTGACAACGGCTAACCACGTATTCATGGTGCGGAGTTATTGCTTAATCATCTGGGTAGTTGACCCAATAGTTTTTAGATGGATTGTTGGTGGAACGCAGCAGTGGAAAACCAAGGTCTGTCACCCCTTTCGTTGCAATGCACGCACACATGACTTTGTATCCCAAAGCAATCGATCGGGTTCACAGAATAGGGCAGGATAAAACTGTCCACGTAACACATTTCATTGTAAGTGTTGCCTATATTGTCTTCAAACTCCTCTGACTGTGAACACAGGTGAGCAACACCATTGAAAAACGGATTCTCAAGATTCAGAAACGCAAGGCTGCGATCGTCAACGAGGCATTCCGAGGTAGTGTAAAAGCTGACCCAGAGAGTATACAAAACCTAAAAATCATGTTTGGAGACGAATAAAAGTACCACTAGATCCAATGTTAAATGGATTACGCTTAAATATATAACATCTCACAAAGGTTTATCCGGTATCGGGATAAACGTTGAAGTTGCATGTGACCAAGACCTAATAGTTCGAGTGGATCTTCAAGGTGGCAAGTTTACTTCGCTTGCGATTCCTTAGGCTCTGTCGGTCCTTGCCAAAGGCCCGCAAGACAGGCTTTGAAATACCACACGTAACTTTTACTGGCCCTTCTCCTTTAACCCCCATGCCAAAACCCGGATTTTATGGCGTCAGAATCGGTAGGCAGCCAGGGGTCTACAACAATTGGTGTGATAACTTCACAAAGAATCCGATCCAAGACTGTGCTCTTATCTCTGTTTTGCAGGAAACATTGTGAGGCTCAGATAAAGGGATTTCCTAACGCTAGACACAAGAAATTCGTTTCATTGAGAGATGCTCAAGAATTTGTTACTGGAGCTGATGCATCCAACACACCACATTCCGAAGAAGAGTCACCTAAATCAGCTTCAGGAAGCAAAACTGGAGGGCAGAAGCGATTTTTTGCCGAGATCGAGGATGAGTCTGGATGGGATGTCGTTTATAGTGATGGAGCATGCAAAGGGAACGGCAAAGTAGGCTCAGTTGCTGGACTTGGAATTTGGTGGGGTGAGGACGATGCAAGGTATGTTATGGGATACTCTTCAACTAATTAACCTGAGATCCATTTCTGGTAGAAATATTGCAGAACGTTGTCCTGGAGAACAGACCAACAATCGAGCCGAATTGATCGTGAGTCGGAATTTACATACATATAAACATTGTTAATGTTATCATTGTTGTGCAGGCCATTCTTCGAGTTTTAGAGAACACTCCGCTTTCGACGAAGCCACTATTAATCAAGACCGATTCGCAGTATTCTATTAACTGTGAGTTACCTAGTTCAAGGTGTACTCCTTATTCACACCAATTCATTAGGCTTCCAGACGTGGATACACAATTGGAAGGAAAAGGATTGGAAAACTGCCGCTGGTACTGACGTCAAGAATGAGGGGGTTATTCGTTGCATATCCAAATACCTCGAAATTCGAGCGAAAATCGGTCAAAAGATCCGTCTACAGTATGTAAGGGGACATAGCGGCGAAGTCGGAAATGAAGGTGCTGATCGTCTGGCTAATCAAGGAACTCTCTTGTCTCCTACTCCAGAACTTGACTGGAAATTGTTGGAGGATCAGTTGGAGGGATTCTTAAGCAAAGTTCTTCCAGACTTGGAGTTCGAAAGTGCCACTGCAGTTGTTCAGGGACCTGATGAGGCGGCGAAGCCATCCGTCCTTGAAATTCCCAGTGAACCACGAACACAAGGCAGCACTGAGTCGATTCGACCGACGGACTCGAGGCCGATGGATGTTGACCAAGCCGCAAATTTGGTTTCGCAGGAACCATTACTCGAGGCAAGCGTACGAGTCATTTGTGCAAATCCTCCACTAGTGCCAGTAGGTGCAGGGGATGTAAATTTCGAGGTATGGTTCTCTGGGGAATCTACAAGTTATAAATGCACTCAACACTAGTTTAGGATTATGCCGATTGCATCCTCGATGATGACGACCTTGCTAAGGAATTGTTGGAGTGAACCTAGACTATTCTTTCGTGATTTGTTCTTCAAATAATGTACACAACACAACGAATTCAAGTAATGCCATCATTGTTAGGGTCAGTTTCGTGATAGCTCGTCCTCCCTTCTGGTCCCAATATTTTATGCAGCATGCCCTGACTTGATTTCCTAGATATCTCACCGGCATCACTTAATCATCTTTTCGAGCGTAACTTCGAAGAATGATGACCTTCAAGAATAAGTGAAATGTGGTCCCTCGAGAGAACAAGAAAACATACTTCTTCTGATTCTGGAAAGCACGTCTTTATACTTTAAGCTTTAAGTTTCATAGCATCTCCACCTGTCATAACCAAACAATAGGATTCGTCTTTGCGGGAGACTAGACCCAAGGATGTGTACACATAATACAAGGTTCCATTCATTTAGGCCCTTCCAGCTTGCTGGTCCGAGACAGAGGATGCTTGTCGTCGTCCCTAGAGACAAACACGTCGCTATCACTTGTCACTTCCTTCTACTTGCAATATTTCAAAGGATCGGTTTCTGCGTCCATTTTCAGTTCTGAAATTTCAGGTCCCTACGGTGACTGCCTGCACATGGAGAGCGAACTGCTTCTCGTTTGGCAAATCATTGAGGAGTTAGGCCAGCAGTTAACACGCAATCAGACCCTTGCGAATTCGTTGCGATCTCAAGCAGGCGTCGTAAAGGTACCTAGCCCATCGTTCACTATGAAACATATTAAATTAATATACACGGTAGGAGCAGGCAATTCAAGCAACTGCTGGTTTCGCACTTCGTCGTGTGAACACCGACATTTCAAAAGGTATTCTGATCTCTATTTCCTATACTATAACGTCTAGAAAACACCATTTTTTCTTATTTTTTTCAGAACTTTTTGATTCAGAACTCGAAAGACTTAATGCAAAAATGGTTATTGAGAACCAAGCTTTATTGCACGAGAACAAGCAACTCAGTCTACTCCTGAAAGAACACGAAAATACGATGGAAACCATAATGTCGAAATTTCGGAATCATGCGGTTAGTCAATATCCTTTTCACTCGATTTCTGTAATAACAAGTCTTTTCAGCTTGCGGCCCAACAACATGAACTCGCGCTAACTCGCCATTACGAAACCGCCCTCCTGGCACGCGAATCGCAAGGACTCAACATGGGTCTTCTATCTAATACCAACGTTGCACAATCACTGTATCGACTATCCCAACACTTGCGCGGACTTCTGAAAACGATGGCAGGCGAGGAATCCGACTCCTTTCAGGATGCCGATCTTGAGTATGATGGATTTACTGTGTCTGAGCAAGACATTCAGGAGCTTTACAACCTTGTTGAAGCTGCAATCGACCAGAATGATGGTTATGCTGAGCTGGAGGGTAGACATGATTGGGCAACTGAGCGTGAATATGAGATCGCAAGATTAGAGAATGAGAATGAGGATCTACGGCGGATGCTAGGAATTGATGAAACCTCTCTCTCTGAGCATGGCATTACTTTGGACATCAGCCATACAGACAGTGGTCGCAACTCTACATTCCTTTCAAGTGCAGCCAGACGGAATGCTAGCAGCGAATCTTACGGTTCACGGTTGGGTTACTGGGAAAACAGCCACGGTGGGCAGCCGCCAACACCGCCTCCTCCTCAGCGACCCGTGGACTTACAACCTGGAATACGTGTCGGACCGCAAGCACGGCGGTCAGGTATTTTTGGCGGGCAACATCGAGGAGGATTCCTTGGTGGTTCGGGGCGTGGTGTGAGCCTCGCTGTTGGAAGTACTCCATCCGTTTGGAACAACCAGATCACTGCTTCTGTCTCACCACTTCCTGAACGGCAGGGCAATTACAGGGAGGAACAACTCATTTGGACATAACACACTATATTAGACTTCTCTGAACGTAGTTTACAGCTTTTATTTAACTTATGTAACTTGTTTTCCTCAGGCAAGACTTTTCTCTTTATTACCACCATGTCTTTCGAGCACCTTCCAACAGAGCTGTATGATGCCATTCTGAGTCACATCCCTGCCTCAAATCTTCAAGCCACTGTGCTGGCTGTTACAAGAGTAATACCTTTTTCCCCTGTTGCCCGAAGTCACCTTTTCCGTAATATCCGTATTACCCATCCAGAGCAAGCAATTCTGCTCTATCAGCGTCTCCGAAAATGTAATTCGATCGGTATAACACCAAATCATTCTATGCAGACAAAAGAGGTGCAACCTACATCATGGGTCAGAGATTTTGCAGTGGAGTCATGGTCTGTGGACGCGGATATCGTGGTCAACATACTCCACATGCTAACAAAACTCCAATCCTTGAAAATTTGTGTTGGACCCAGTAACTTTACTCCAGAGCATCTCGAGGAACTGTTTCGTAGGCCATTGACTGGACTTACGTATCTGGCAATCAGGTTTCGACCTTAGTGAGTTAATACTACCTCTGCGAGCTAATTCAATTCACAATATCAGTGTGCAGAAAGCCAATTATTACCAATTTCTTAAGGTCTAACGTTTCGAGTTGTCTTGTTGCTTGAATTTTACTCATGCGATTGTCCAGGGTGCATACTTTGATTCTGCTCTCCTCGCCTTGGCTAGATGGCCCTCTAGCGTGTTGCCCGTCCTATCAATAGTCCAAGATGCATTTGTTCCGAGACCCGACCAGAAACAAGCCTTTGCGCAGCCAATTGTTTTTTTTCGGTTAGACCCTTGTCTCTCTGTTCTCTTGCATTCGCCTAGCATGGCGCCATCTCTCAAGGCTTTGCGTCTGCGCATTCCCTCCCGACAAATGATTAGATCAATGTGTGGCGCGACGCCGTCTGGTACAACAGCGCCCCACTATCCGTCTGACTTAAACCCTCCACCCGACCTTGAATTCTTGGATCTTTCGACATGTAACGTTTTGGAGAATGAGGTGGACATGATCCTAGTCCACTTTTCGTCATTGAGGCATCTTATTCTTGATGGGTGCTATTTCCTGCGCGGAGAAATCCGCGAAGGAGATTGGAATGCACTAGGTAAACGATGTGCTCTTGCGGGAGTGAGGAGAGCCAAGCAAAGAGAAAAGTCTCTCAAGGCATGGATTGAAGCAAGAGAACAGACTACCGCCTACATTAACCAGGACATAAATCTCGTAAACGTGGCTAGGCGAGTGAAAAGAGGTCGAAGGGGTTTGGCAACTGCCACAATCTCTCTTCGTGACTCTGCTCCCCCCGCCCCTTCCAGTTCTCTGTCAGTTTCAGCCACACCAGTCAATAATACACCAATAAAGAAAGCAGCCAAGATTCGCATCTTGCCATCCGAACCTACGTTGAAAACGCTATCTGTCACGATTTCACCTTCGGTCAACCCTGACAAGTATCCGATGATTCGAGCAGAATTTGATGCAGGTTGGGCTGAAGGAGTCGCGTTGCTGGCGGTCACCAAAGCAAGGCTGAGGAGCAGTGCAAAACATGGGTTTCGTGTCATGCGTACTTGTTCTGCGATCGATAATGAACTCGAAGGACAAGACAGTTGGCTGGAAGATATTGAGGATATTGATGCGGATGATGATGCCGCTTTTGGTGCTCCAGAGAATGCACCACTACCTATCCTCTGCTTTGCAGGCGCAAGTAGAAGCATGAATCATGAAGAAAACTGTGGGCATTCTGTGGGTTGGGATTTGATGAAAGATGAACTCTGAGAATATGTTGTGGAGCAGAGCTTTGGCTTATCTCATCTCTTTTGGATAATTGCAATTGTTGTCATGGACAGCTCGCTCCCTTGTAAAGGACATTTCTTTCACATTACATTCGTGACCTATATTCTATTTGAGATCCAATGTCTTCCATAGACCACCCCGTACAACAAGATTCATCCGAGAAACGAAAACCAGAATTGCCAAAGACAAAGATTTCTGCTTTTTCGCGGCTGAAGTCCAGCATCAAGCAACGTCACAAACCTCCACCCGTTGTTTTTCCTCCTCCTGTTGTTTTCCCTCCTCCTTCATGGGAATTGGATGATGATGCCGTCTCTAATGGTCAGTTATCAAATTGCGACTCAGCAACCGATATCTATTATTGAATTGAATTATTGAAAAACGTTCAAGGAGTTCATGTGACGCCAATCGATCCTCCTGAACCTCTCTCGTTCGCAAATAATCTGAAGTCTTTAATCGAATCTGCCACTGCACAAGGATCTCTGACGACTACGGCTCATCCACCCGAAGGCCAGGGAAACACTAATGAGAACGGAAAGGAAACTCCGTCTCCTCAGCCTGTGCCCTCCGGACTTGATATCGACTTGGTTCGAATGTCATCGTCCGAAGATGTCATGAACGGCAGCCGGACTACCTCCACAAGTGGGCGAAAAACTAGTATTTGGAACATACTTTCCGACTTGAAGAATGGTAGTGTTAAAGGTAAAGAAGTCGCGAGTGCTTCACACGTCTCCAAGATGGAAGAAGAGGAAGATGGACTCATGATGTACGTGCCCTTGGAACCGAAGTTAGACTCTCAGATTGAACTTGCGACACCGGAAACCTTGTTGACGGAGCCCGTTGATGAACCTGGCGAGGTCAAGCCGGCTCGACCTCCGACTGACGATTCGAGCTCGACGAAGCCCACGAAGGGAGTCAAGGCTGTCGAGAAACACATTTGGGTTCCCTCAACGACAAGCCTATCAGTTCTAACAACATGGTGGGGCTATCGAATTTACCTTCCCCCTCCTGTTATGGCCAAACTGGATAATAATACACTGAAAGCGACCGCACGCGCCGCGATGATCACCACTGCTCTAAAGTGGCTGCTGGACAAGGTCCCGTTGACGCTTATCCCTCCCCAGTTCCGACCTGCCGTGACGTTGCTGAAACGGCTAAGCCCGCTAACCGGCTACATTGGCGTTTTCATTGCCTGGAGTTGGGATAGAGTTCGTTCACTTGATGAAGGTATGGATCCTACGCAGTGGTGCATTCTCAGCTATCCTTACAACAAGGGGGTCATTTATTTACCAGGTAATGGTGTGGTCCTGACTGCAACGTGGGTTCTCCCTGTTGCGTTATTGCCAATGACTTGGGATGCAGGCGACATCTTTCGGCCTATCTTACCTCCCAAGCCAGAGGAACTCGCGGAAGCTGTAGCAAAGGCTGAGAAAGCGCAGTGCAACACGTCTCTGGGTCAGTCAGCCCAGAAGGGGGAAAGGAAGAAGTCGTTATTCCGATGGTAAAATTGACCTTCTTACTCTCACCAGTCTCACGATTTGGGTAATCATATGCGAATAACTCGTGGACACAATTCGGTCCATGTCAATTTCGTTGATCGTTGTAATGGTACTTATATTCAGAACATTCCCGTACTTGTGTTTGACTTATACACGTCAACTAAATGTCACTGTAGTGCTCATGAGACTGGTAGTTTGACTCAAACCGCTGACATTTTCATTTTGAATGCTGAAAGGACCCTATTTGAGCTTGTGTTGGAATATTCCTTGGAATAGCTATCCCAGCCCTCACTGATAAATCCTAGTATTTTGATACTAGGGTGATCTTATCTTCAAAAGATGAACTGCGTCTTTTTTCGGCGACCGCGATCGAGTTCCGCTTCCTTCCGTAATCTAATAGATTTGCTCCGCATGTTCGGATCAGGCACAGTGGTCATCCTGGATCCACGGGAGCATTCTCCATCGGAAATCCCTAAAATGGGTTGCTTCGGCAACACGACGAGCGATTCTGTGACGTGAAAAACGGAAATTTTTCCAAGCGACAGGAGAAAGGAAGATATGTAAAAGGACGACAACCGGCCCTGGCCAACAGCAATTTTTCTTTTTGTTTTATTTCCGGTAAAGTCATGGAGGTAAATACATATGGACTTGGAGGGAAGGCAAAAGCCGACGTTTGATACACATCAAATCGCAGCGATAATCAACGGGAGTAAGCGCTCCCACTCGGGTTACCATCTTTTGTTGAACTTTTGTTCCAAACATTACTTACCAGCGTACATCGGGGAGAGTCAGGATCATCGGGCTCAAATGGATACAGAGCAAATTTCCCATCTCAGCTTGAGATTCGAATCCTTTTGTGAGCTATGATTGATTTGTCAATGGCTATTAACAGGGGCAATACTGCATAAGGCAGTGCGCGCTGACACGCCTCTTCGAAACGTTAATGCATACGCTTTATTTTTGCGCCGTTAATAGCGGCTGTGTTTAAGATGTCTGCCTCGAGGCGGGCCAGAAAGCGTAGAGGAAGTTCATCTGGAGCAAGAGTTTCTGAGCTAATACGCATTGACAGTTACGGGTAATGGTCGTGATATCAGATGTCAACAGGATGAATTGATATCCGTAGAGAACATTTGTAGTTTGGTCGACGAGTGCTCAACAGAACCCGATCCCCTTCAATGGGGGCAGGGCTAAACATTGAAAGAATGACCAGCAGAGTATCAAGCGGAGCGTTCTTTTATCCAGTCCATTTATACAGACGTATATCGCCAAAGGAGTTATATAGCTTATATTATGCAATGGACAAGTGTAAGCAAAAGATATACTTGGACCATCCAGCTGAGCCTGAGTCTAGCTTTCTCTTCACCCAACATATGCGAACATGACATATTTAGTATTCCGTGGACAGGAAGTCGGATGCAGATTATCATTTCTAGATATGAAATATCTATGGGAAATGTTGTTGTGTATATGAGAATGCCCAGGATTTATGGGGATATGAATTAACCTCTGTGAGGGATGTAGGGTGGACCGCTGGCAAAGCATTACCTTCGCGGAGAACTTGCTACTGTACAAAGATCTTGTAATAGGAAACGGGTCTTCTCCACCTGGCTCGGGACTTGGATAACACTACACTGATATCAAGTGTAATTACTAGAGTGGCAGAACGGCTCAACTCTGCATACTTGGTTTTGAATTAAAAACACCATCTATGTCTGCTCAAGGCGACACGCTGTGCGCTACTGACGTTGAGATGTTCGACAACTCGTCAATTGGAGTCATTATAACTGTAGATAGTGTTTGACCGCAGCTGGGAGAGCAGAGCCTCGATATCACGAGCGCTTCAAGTTGTAGCTATCATAGATTCGGAATTCGGAAGATGAGAAAGGGGGGCGCCCGCATTGTATATCGCATTCGTATTGGTGGCGTTATCTTTGTCTCTAGAAATCATGAAAATCCATTTTACCATATGGTCATTTGAATTATTACCAAACTTGGACCAGACATTTCACCAAGTTGGGCAATTCCATTGAGGACAATCAAGCGAGACAAGGGCGAACTGGATAGGTATTTGTGTTGTGTACGTTTTTGTGATTTGTTGCCACAAGTGCTCTGGCCATGAAAGACGGCAAAGAATAGAGTATTGTGATTGGGGGCGTGGCAAAGATATTGATGATGAATCGAGCGTGAGAATTAAATCGTGAAATGCCGGAACGCTGATTGGTCGATAAGAACTTGAAGATCGTTGAGTGAGATCTAGCAAGTCACATAGTACATAGCCTGCCACATCGCAACTTTACGCGTTGCGACTTTCCCATTCTTAGTCCCATGCTTGTCGTCCCGCAAATACCCCTCAACGACGGCGGTAGCAATTCAATCGTCCTCTTCTCTTGTCGTGGTCGTTCAAGACAGGTCTCATCAACTGCCCTTGCCCGTCAAGCTTCCGAGGAACGGAGAGCGTCGTGTGCTGCGCCTTCAGTGGCTGTACTCGCAAATTCGACGGAACGGACCTTCTCCCAGACTCAAAAGTCTATTTCCTGTCAGGAGTCCGAGTCTTCGTCATTATCCTCATCTCCGTCCAACGACTCTCTTGACAAGGTACAGGAGTACGTTGAATCTGCGTCATCCGCAAACTTCATATTTTTTTCGCAGGTGCAAGACATGATTTCTATGGCTACCCCAATTCCTGTCAGGCCGATTTCTGTGCCTTTGCTTATGTACTCTACATCGCCATCGCCTACTAGTTCTGCTTCAATGTCTCCTGACCATTACGACTCGCCATCACCCCACCGCTCCCTGGAGGATCAGGTTCATGACGCGTATGCTCTCGAGGACATTCATTTAGCGAAAATACTTCTTTTGCGGCTCAAAGGTATCGAAGTCACGTCAGACGATGATCCGCGGATTGCTGCAGTGCAAGACGAAGATTTCGACTTTTGTTTCATGCCGAATGGCCCTCTCCTCAATGAGCAAGACGAGCAAGCATTGAAGGCAATTCAGGCAAAGGAGTTGGAGCGAATGGAGATGTCGAGACGAGTTGAGCGAATGAGATTATGTGAGCGGAAATGGGTCGAGGAGAAGCAGAGGATGAGGCAACAGAAGGTGGCTGAATTGCGGAGGAGAGAGAGGAAGCGTCTAGAAGAGGAGGAGCGTCGGAGATGCGTTGAAGAACGCCGGCGAGCGTCAAAGGCCCCGGCCATGCATCGAGTGGCCCTGCGGAGTAAACCTCTGGCAGACCGTAAGATTGTCAGCTACAATCACCTCAACGCCCAACAAGCCAGATCAGATCGGGACCTACATTTTGTCTACGACTTTATGATCACCGGACCACCGCCGTCCCTAGTTCGCCCGTCTCCAACGACGTCTCCCTCTCCTCTTCACACGAGGCGTCTCTTCCCGAGTCCCGTTTTTGATGATTCGCGTGCAGTATCATTCAAAGATGTTTTCAAGAGCATGGAGGGCCGCCTTTTCCCGAGTACTGATGAAGAACGCATTCAATTTTCCTCTAGCTCTAAGTCGAGGTCTCGTACGCGAAGTCGGTCAAAACATTCTAGAAGAAATCGTCAACTATTGGACCTTCTTTTCGCGGAGGTTGAATACAGTGAAAATGAGCGCAGGAAGCGGAAAGGCAAGGATAAAGAACAAGAGCAATGTCGTCGATCTTTTTGTCTTGCCTGTTCTGTGTCCCGCAGTCCTGTTCCTTCACTTTCGACCGCATCATCTAGAACGTCGTCTTGGCTTTCTTTCAGGGCCACATCAACATCAACGTCATCCACCGATCTCACGACGCCCTCAACATCCCCAATTCCGTCGGGCAAGGCGCTCTGGCTAGCGTCGGGCCCTCGGTCTTGGGTCTCTGGCTCAACATTCGCAGATGCCCCACTTTCGGTGCCCTCTTTACGCCATTCGTGTCGTGTGCACAATCCCCTAACGCCTATTCCTCTGTCCGAGGGTCCTCTTGTGATGGATGTCTTGCCGTCTTGTCCGATTTCATCTCCCTTATCATCTGAGGGTAGTCAGAGGTGTTCGAGTCGAGTCCGAGAAGCGAAGGACGGAGCGGGTGTGCTTAGAAGAGTATCAAAGATCGTTGAACTTGCAAAAAATTTTCAGAGTGCGTATGTCACTGCTGCGCTGTTTAGTGTTGCTGTGTCATACGAGGAGAGTGAAGAAAGGCATGCGATTTTCAATGCAAGGAAGGAGAATGCTACGCTTAGGCCTCCCTACGGTCAGAGCCTCAAATCTGCAGGTTTTCGTGCATCTGCGAGCGATGTCAAACTATTCCTACCGATTTTGAACGGAGGAGCTGATGAAGACGATTTGGAGGACGTGCCTGCTCCGAAGTACATTCCTCTCCTTTCACCTTACCGTCTCACCGAGCCGCCTCGCACTGCTCTTCCTGACCCATTACCTTACCAACTCCATTTTAAGCCCATCCCGCCACCTATTCGGTCGCCTTTCCGACACTATGCCCAATCGGAAATGCACACAATGTACCCTTCGCGTGACTGTTACCCTGACTTGACTTCATCTGCCGCTTTGCCTCCTGGGCAGTTGAGTTGGCGGATAAGATGTGTCGGAAACCCAGCCTATCTGCGGTTGAAAGCGCTACAGAATGTCGTGTGGAGGAGGGGTTTCCACTGGGAAGGCAGTGGAAGGGAGACGGCTATGGGAGGCGGGAAGGAGAGGGTGATCGGTGTCGTATATGAATACGTTGGAAGAAGCAATTTGAGTTATTGCTACTCGACGTTGGGGTAGTGGTTGACTTTTTCTTTTTCTCATTTGATTTTTTACGGGTTGTGAGTTGATTTTTTTTTCCTTTTCTGGGTTGGTTAGGTTGTACGCCCAGAGTCCTACAATCTGGCCCTCTGAACGATACTTAACATTATTTTAATGGCTCTCTGCAATTCCATCGCTATACCATGTACTTCTAGGCTTTTTGCTGGACCATTGCAGTTGCTTGTACAACAACCCCTTTGCCCTCTTACCACTCCACTTTCGTCATTGTAGCATTCATTGTTCCCCGTCTGTCTGTTATTCCACACACACGCCTCTTATCGCTTGCCTGATGCATTGTTTTACATAAACTCTGGGTTTACCAACTTTCGAGGTCGGCGTTTCCTTTACAGATCAGTTACTCCGTCAGCCACATCCATCATCTCACCTCCACTGTGGTGCATCAATTCTTAATCCAGGTCTTCCGTTTTTCGATCGCCCCAGCGTCTAGATTTTACTTAGTTGCATTGTGACATAATTACATATACGTAGTTCTCTTTTGGTTTTGTAATACATTTGGTGATTATATGTCCTATGTGTTGAGATCAAGGGTGACAGTTCTTGTGACCATGCGAAATAACCTGTTCCTGTCGAATACTAGGAAACGCCTTCGGAAGTAGTAGTGAACCATTTTAATACTACAGTTGAACTGGAATACTCTTCCTTATCGCCCACAACAAGCGCTTAAATCTTTTATCGATCGCCTCGTGCTCTCTCCCTTTCCGACTTATAACGGCCATCAAAACATTGTGAACCCTCAAAAGCCCTACTACGATGACCTCGACGTCAAACTTTACACCAATCTCCGGATCCAACGGTCTTGACTTATCATCTGAACGAGATGTTTTCACCTATATTGAAAATACACCCTACATTAGCACAGACGTCATTCCGTTATCAGGAGGGACAGCAAATTATGTTTTTCGTCTGAAGCTGGTCACGCCATATCTCGGAAGGGAAACACTGGTCTTAAAACATGCGAAACCGTACGTGAAGGACTGTCATATGATTCCATTCGGGTTGGATAGGCAGGTAAGTGGCGTTCCGGCGTTTACGATTGTCGCGTGTTATATGAGCGATGCTAATTCCGGTCTTGTGCGTCGTGTTTGATTTGTTTCTGGTGTTATCGATGAAAATTCTGTTTTGGATCTGGATTTTCCAATGGTAAAAACCCCGTTAATTCGGTAAATGCCTGGGGTACATGTGGGGTAGATCTATGAGGTCAAGGCTCTGCGCGTTGTACGTAAATGGTTGCCGTCTGATTCTGTCGTCACTGTGCCGGAAGTGCATCTTTTCGACGAAGAACACCATGTGATTATCATGGACGATGCGGGCGAGGGATCGGTGTCATTTAAAGCGTTGATGAAACAAGGCCAAGTGTCCTTGCATACGGCAAAGGAGATTGGTGCGGCGCTTGGCAGGTTTCTCGGTTGGCTGCACAAGTGGAGCAAAGAAAACAAGGAAGCATGTATGGCTGTGAGGGGAAACATGCAAGGTAGAAGTATGAAGGCCTGGGCGTACTATGGAAGACTGAAGGAGACATTGGAAGGGACAGAGGATGTACCTCAGCTTTCTGATCCGCCTTTGGAAATAGACGAACAGGAATTAGATATTATTGACAAGGTGGCGAAAGAGACGACCAAGGCCATGCTTAACGAGGAACAGAAGGTAAACTCTCTGAGGTTATTCCGGATTGTCATCCGATTGAGAATTCCCTACAGTTTGTCATGGGTGACTTTTGGCCAGGCAATGTGATGGTCTCTCTCAATGAAAGGGGAGCGTTAACGCACGCGTATGTGTTGGATTGGGAGCTATCTAAAACCGGTTTACCAGGCATCGACATCGGCCAGTTTTCTGCCGAAATTCATCTGCTGAGGAGATTTCATCCCGAGGTTTGCGAAAAGACAGCAGCGTTAGTGCTCGAACACTTTCTCAAAGAGTATAAGCTTGTTGCGAGCCCCGACGAGGAAGACATAAGGCGAGCCAACGTACATATAGGTGCACACCTGGTTGTACTTACCGGCCGTGTAGAATGGGGAGAAAAGGAGAGAACACGGGAGGTTGTTTTGGAAGGAGCGAGGATGATCGCAAACGGCAAGAATATGTTATTAGCTTCCGGATAAGGCAGGAGCCTGCCAACTCCGACCGAAAAGTAACGTTTCGGTTATTGGCCAGATTCCCTGATTAGCGTCACAATTCATAATGGACGAAAGTCCTACTGAGCTCTATCTGCCATCTTCCTTTCCATATCCAATAAAAGTCGATTCTCTGGATGCAAAGCCCTCCTCAGACATAACGCGTGGCACACGTCTGCTCAGCTATTCTTTTGTTTATCTCCCAAATGTATCTGGAGCTCAACCAGAGACAAGGTTCGGCACATGGGATTCCGCTATCGAGGGCAAACTCAACGCGTGGAAAGTTAGGGTCGGTGATGTTGTATCGCAGAAGAAAGCCAAGGACAAGCCGGCCGTTGTAGTTATTGAACCATGCAAACATGGCGTGCAGCTTGGAGGTCTCTGTGTTATTTGTGGAAAGGACATGACCAAGTAAGGTTCAACAATTTCTTGAGTGCGACAGGTGGGACACTGAGGTCATATCTTTAGTGTTGATTACACTGGTTTTTCAGATGCGTCTCGTGCATCTATTCAAATGACTCATTCCGCCTTCGGACCTACTGTTTCTCTCGAAGAAGCACAACGCATCGAACGAGAAACCGCTGAGCACCTCCTCAAATTGCGAAAGCTGTCCCTCATCGTCGATCTCGATCAAACTATTGTCCACGCCACCGTAGATCCTACTGTCGGCGATTGGATAGCAGAGGGTGGAGCATGGGAAACCCGTCAGGCAGACAAGGCTCCCTCCTTTGCCACACCACAACTAACTGATGTTGAAGACGCGCACGAGACTGACGATGACGAGTGTAACCCCAATTGGGAGGCTCTCAAAGACGTGAAACGGTTCAGGTTGGGTCCAGAATCCTTTGGACCACCCTCAATGCGCAGCGCTCAGAGTAAAGGCAAGAACAAGGTAGTTGAGAATGAAGGCTGTATGTACTATATAAAACCGCGGTAAGCATATCAAATTTCACAATCGCCTTAGCTTTTTGCGCGCCTTCCCACATTATTGCTAAATGCGCTACTTCTATCTAGTCCCGGATGGAAAGAATTCTTGCGCGACGCTACAAAAAAGTATGAGTTGCATATTTACACAATGGGCACACGTGCATATGCGGAAGAAGTTTGTTCTGCTATTGATCCGGAAGGGAGTTTATTCGGGAGACGAATACTGAGTCGTGACGAAAGTGGTAGTATGTATTTCAGACCGATTACTCAGTCATTACGCCGACTAAAAGTTGCCTAGGTTTAACGCAAAAAAGTTTACAAAGGCTATTTCCTTGTGACACGTCCATGGTCGTCATCATCGACGACCGAGCTGACGTTTGGGAATGGAGCCCTAATCTGATAAAAGTAATTCCCTGTAAGGTTTTATATTCAGTTAGTGTCCAGAATATCTAACTATAATTCAACCCTGTGTAGACGACTTTTTCGTTGGCATCGGAGACATAAATTCGTCGTTCCTTCCAAAGGTTGAGCCGCTGACTACGCCTGCGCCAATACCACCGCCAAAGTCTGCAGCGCCGAATGGGTCGACGAGCAGTTTGAGAACGCCGAAGACCATCGGTGTGGACACATCTCCGGTACTGCCGTCTGCTGAAGAAGACGAAAGAGACGTGGCAGAACTCCAGGCCACGGCGTTGCTTACTCAGAACAATGCTGTTCTTGAAGCTCAACTAGAGGAACGCCCGCTGGCTAAGAAACAGGAAGAGTTACAAGAACACGAGGTTGAGATCCAGAAACACCAAGTTCAGAAAGCTGAAACGCCTACAACGGTTCCAGTGCAAGAACCGTCTCCAACACCACAGAAGCTGCCTAAGAAAGCACTTCTGAAGAATGACGATTATGAGTTGATACGAGTGGGCAAAGTAAGAATGCAACATAGTTTCTTCTTTTTTTTAAAAAAAAAGTAACTTCGTTTGTATCACAGCTGTTGAACGAGGTCCATTTACGGTTTTTTGCGGCTTACGATTCCCAGGTAGGAGAGAATCCCAAACACAGAATTGGTTCGTCAATCAAGTTTAATGACGTGACGGTACGCTCGATACTGCGAGTAAATGTGGCATTGTTCATGATAAATTTCTAGCGCATCATTCCTCGCATTCGGTCTGCGGTCTTTGAAGGCGTTCATGTTTTATTCTCGAGTGTTATTCCCCTTGACACAAAACCAGAAACCACAGAAATTTGGCGGATGGCGCAGATGTTCGGTGCACGGTGTTCGACAGAACTAACAAATCAAATCACACACGTCGTTGCTGCAAAGGTATGTTCTCCACTTATTCTGGAATATCCTTTGAGCATTTATCTATACCTTAAATTCTGTTTTACGTTGTTTCTTCTCTTCAAATTCTTACATGACAATAAATCCGTTAACCCCTTTCATTGAATTCCATGACTCTAGCGTGGGACTGTAAAAGTAGACATGGCGCGGAGACGGGGCGGTATCAAGATTGTTTGGCTAGCATGGTTCTCTGATTCGGTTGCGCTTTGGCAAAGACAAGACGAGAAGCCCTACCTCCTCGACGATCTTCCTGTGATGCATCCACCTCCTGCATCAGGACAATCACCTTCAAGCCCGACGACCGCTGCTAGGATTGCTATCGACGGAAGTAGCAGTGATAATCAACATTCATCTCAATTGGATCTCGACTCGGACGACTGGGATCAAGATATACCGGAGAAGAAGGAAACAGGTACGCTTGAACTTGGCAGCATCAATTGGGATGATATCAACGATGAGGTTGAGGCCGCTATGAACGAGAGTGATGATGGATATGACGATGACGATCGAGGTGACGCAAGAAGTGAAAGGAGTTACGGTATGCAGAGTGCTGAGGTATCGGAGGAGGAAGGGGCTGATGGGAATAGTGTTTCCAGGTAAATTCCATCTCCCTCTGACCGTTTCCCCTTTCGTTTCTGAAATTCTTTATTACCGTTCATTCTCAGAAGCGTGACGAACAGCCCGCGGTTAAACACTCGCAAGCGTCTACGGAGCTTGACTCCGTCTGACCCAGGCGGAGGTATTAACTGGAATTCAGAAGATGACCTTTTGCGATCGCCTTTGGCAAAACGGAAGAAGATTGCTGCGGCGCGTACTGGTCAATCCACATTGAAGCAGGGCATATCGGCTGACGAACTCCCAAAACCCGAAGAGACAGCGAGCAAAGACTCTGTTTTAGCACATGGAACGTCGAGAGCGCTTGTTTCGGATGGTCGGAGTATGGACGAGGACAATGAGGACAATGAGGATGATAGCAGCTCTAGTGACGATAGCAGCGATGATGAGGAAGACGAGGAGGATGATTTTCTTGCACGTGCTCTTGAAGAAGACGCAGGATAACTCTTGTCCTTTTCATTTTGCTCTTCACATTTTTCTTTCTTTGCTTTCGGGTTATCGCTACTTTATCTTTGTCATATTTTTCATTCCCCACGTCTCGTTGTAACGTTGGAAGTGTATCTTACAAGGGTGTTCAACTTGTACTTCTAGTTTCTTATCCTTATACTTTGCTGCATCTAACACTGTTACGATTTTAATCCTAATTCTCTGATTGCTGTGCTTTAAGCATAGGTATTTCAGTAGGACCAACATGTAGATTGCTTAAAGATTTACATCAATCATCATCCTCCTCGACAAGTGTCTGGCTGTCATATTCAATTTCTCCATGATTCTTAAGGTATATGGCCCAAAGTTCGCGTACTGATCTACCTGTAACTTTCTTGAAGATGCGTCGATGGTAGTGGCCTTCCTGCATGCATTCATTAAGAACCCGTATGGTGCCATCACCATAATGATTTTCGATCCAGTCGAGGAAGTAGGCGGTTTTCTCATAGCCTTCGTCCCATTTACCACCAGGTTTTTGTGTCCAATGAGGTGGGGCAAGTGTCTGTCGCAGGCGTACAAAATCTACAATTGAGAAAGTAGGAAGTTACCGCAAGTTTCTCGTATAGCATGAGTAATCATTACCTGCAATCCCTTCTATTAAGCCTCCAGGACATGTTCCTTTTGCATCGTATTGATAGCAATGCACGATTTCGTGAACGAGTACGCCCATGATCTCATCGCGAGCCCTGTTTTTGGAGCGCTTGATGTGGTCCAGCGAGAAGTGAACCTCCTTCATCGTCTCACTGCCGAAAGTCACAGCGACGCCGTCCATAGGCTTCAGGACGAGCAAAATCTGGTTTACGCTATACATGGATGGATGTAAGTAAACCGGTATACGAAGCTTGTCGCAACTCACTTCTTTGGAACCGTTTCCGGGGTATATAGCCAGCGGAAGCTGGCCAGAATGGCTTCACGCATTGCGATCTGAGGTTTAACCGCATTCAAGAAGACATCCGCGCCTTCATGTTCCAAGTCCTCTATTTTAATTTGGAGTTGAGGAATTGGCCATTCATTGGGCTCTGAAGGTGGACAGGGTGGCATTGAGCAGAGAGCTAACCCACGGTCATTTGAAGTCGGCTGTCAACCATCCTACATAAAAAATACAGGCAATTAGAAATCCACTACATAATTATAAACTTAAAGAGAGCGTCGTGAGTTATAATACATACGCAACGGATCAAAAGAACGCGCGTCTTTGGAGGGATCCACGAGAAGGCAAATCATGAAGGAGCTTAATTAATAATGATGGATACCGGCGGCAGCTTCTACCCTGAGCACTTCAGCTCGCAAAGCATCTCTCCCTTCCTCCAACCAGCGACAATACTCGACCGCACGAAACAAGACACCACTTTTGCCTTTGGTTTGCCCCTTTCCACTCCCACTGCCTTTCGGACGTCCCCGCGTTGGCATGTCGATTCCTGGAGCGCCTGCTGGTGCCAGAAGAGTGATCAATTGTGCGTACCCATCCCGAATTGCGTTGCGCCGTTTCTGCTCCGACATAATATGGTTGAGCCGCTTTTGGGGTGAAGAGAGCAGGGGCTTCGAACGAGTCGCAGAACGAGCCGAAGGCTCTTGGGTTGAGAATTGAGGTGGTGAATTTGAATTCGGTGATCCCGAGGGTGTGCTATTCGACCTGCTCAGCTGATCATCTTGTACATGTGAAGATAGACGAATAGATCCAGCCCGCGTGATTGGTCGCAGCCTAGTCGATGTCGAGGGATCAGGGGTGGTGTTGAGATGGGGGTTGGAGTAAGGTGCTGTTGTTGGGTTCAACGGTTGTTCTGGTTGTGCTAGAGTATAATCCGTTGCATCGAAATCCCAAGTAATGTTCGTGAAATTGTCGAGGAAACCCAGGAGTCCCGTTGTCTCCGATGGGGAGAAAAGGTCTGCAGAAGGTGGTAATGGAGGTGGATTTGGAAATATGTTGGAAAGAGAAGGGTCGAAGCTAAATTCGAAATCCGAGAACGGGCCCGGAGGCTGCAGAGGAGAATTGACCATTGCAGTGAGTATTTAAGTTACAAGATAAGATGGTGTTGCCCGTGACTTTTACGGGGGTTTCCGGCAGTCGGAGGAGGCGGGGACCTGGCCCGTTGTTGACCCGCGTTTTCCATCTCCGTTCCCCATGTCGGCCATGACCACAGACGAACCGGCGCAGGATGCACCGACCTCCCTTGACACCCAGCAGCTTCAGCAGCAACTCCAGCAACAACAAGATATTCAGTTAACTCAGCAGCCGATTCAGCAGCAGCCTCCGCAGGATCCTCCTCGCAAGCGTACGTATCTACACCCTTGCTCACTTCCGGCTCTCCCGGTAGCCCCTAATTAACCTACAACACTTTTGCCATCAGCCAAAGCGCCGTCGGTGCGGAGAGCTTGTGTCGCTTGTCACACTGGTAAAACTAGATGCAGTGAAGTCTTACCTTGTCAGGTGTGTTCTGCATTATTTTCTAGTCTTATCGAAGTGAATCATGTCTTTTCTAGAGTTGCCTGAAGCGAGGCCAAGGAGCCACTTGTGCTTATCCAGATCCCGACGCACCAGATCATCATGGGCACCACACTTCGTCTAGTCATGGTGTGTGGCGTTTTTTTCTTTTTATTCATGTCAGATAACATATTCGAATAGGTTCCACTGTCACGACAGTCCAGTTTGCAGCCCCTCCTATGTATGCTTTACAGGGAACACCTGCATTATCCCAACAATATTATGACTACAACGGCACCTTTACTGGTGCATCTTCGTCTACCTTTCGTCCCAACAAACGGCAACGTAATCTCACGGAGGAGGAAGCAGCTGCCATAACCCGCAACTTTTCTCGAGGCGACTTCTTTGTTGGGTCCAGCGCACCCGTCAGGATTGACCCGCGACTTCCCGTTAGACTCACCCTCGGAGAGGGTGACAATGTCCATTTCTACGTTGGCGAGTCTTTGATATGATTTCTGTAATGATTATTCCATCTTTCTTTTCTCTCTGTATTTTACACGGTGGTTGGATATCATCTATAGACTTCTTGATGCCTGTGTAATAAAATTCTTAGTGTACCTATATACTACTTCTCTCCGAATCGGCTACAAGGCAACTTGAAGATGCTTGCTGCTTTGGCTGTTTCTTCTAAATGGGTGAACGGATAATTACTACTTCAAATTTCTGAAAGCTTCTCGAAATATCCCTCAAAGTCCGATGCTTGCGCAGATGTGGACAGTAAGAGCCAAAAGGTCCTAAGCAGTGAGGCCCTCATGTACAACTGCTTCTACAAATCTCTCCTGAATTGAAGGCTACAAAACAAGAGGTCCTCTGGAGAAGTAGCACGTCACAATCGACTGCCGAGTGGATCTGGCATGCTCAAATCAGTAAAGTGTTCTATATATTGGAATTTTTCGCAACCCCCCACATAAAGGTGTTTAGGGTTTTATATTATTCTCGCCAGTGTAGGCGGACTTTTCTATCACAGATCAAAAATTTGACGAGAGTGGGATTCGAACCCACGCCTCAGTGAGACCAGATGAAACTGTGTCCAATTATGGGAGCTAACCTCCCTGATCCTTAGTCTGGCGCCTTAGACCGCTCGGCCATCTCGCCTTTAAATTCAAAACAAAAATATTACCTTAAGATACTAGCAGGCTCTTTATAGAAATCTACAACTCTACAAAGAAAAATAAATTTTTTTGGCCGCATAGGTTGCTCAAAATCACACTGGTATACATATCTTCTTCCTGCAGTCCAAGACTTGTATTGAACCCAAAGGAGTAAAGGGACAACTATCCCCTGAGTGAAAATCATTGCCCGCGACTTCTCATGATGGCTGCCTTGTACTATGGACAAGGGACGGATATTACTCTTTGCTGTGGCGGTGGATATCAACTCAAAATACGACGTTTATTCTTCCTCCTGCTTTGTTTTTGTGCTGGTCACCCGGTCTCAGTCCTTCATACATGTCCTGGTTTACTGGAGTGGTTGACAAAGTCAGAGATGCATTCAACCTCTACTTCAACAGCGCCGAACAATGCAGTTTTTTGAGAACTTCTCCCGACATATTCGTTGACGAAATATTCTCCTACCTTCTCATTGATGACTTACTTGCACTCAGGAGGGTGGGTCGCAGTGTTGAATACCGTTCACACACTGATCTTCTGCTTTCCAGACCTGCAAAGGGATGTACCTCTTGACCCACGAACCCATAATATGGAAACGTTATATGCGCCGACTGCAAGTCCCGCAAACACAGCTCCGTCCGACGTTCAAGTTCAGCCAGAACTCTTCCAACTACGAGATTGAGTTTCTCGTTACGCGCGCATGCGCCCTTGACCGGTCTTGGCGCCGCAATTTCCCAAAAATAGAGAAACGGAGAGTTTTAACGACGCAATACAAGATCATCGATCTCAAACTCCTACCTGGAGGGAAATTCCTTGTTGCCTCGGCGAAGGATCGATCCAACTTTCGGTTTTATATCCTTGTGTATGCTTTGGATATTATGCATGGTTCTCGTCTTGTGGCGCGGTTGCCCACATTTTTCAAGGTCTATGATCTCCAAGCTCAGTATATGGATCATAAAACACGGCCGGGAATCATGATTTCTTATACCCGCAGGCGGTTCAAAAATGGCTGTCCCCCTAAGTATGACTCTTCATCATGTATCTTCCAATCAATATCTGACCTCGTTCGTCAGTTTCAATGTATCTGAATTTAGCCATCACACACCAATTGACAGTGTTACGCCCCTTCTCTATGAAGCCTTTGCCGTGCATTTAGATTTGGAGAACATTGAGACAGTTATCTGGCCAGGTCTCCACCCGTGTCTGAACAGAAACAAGTATCTTGGCATAGCTAGAGCTTTGCCCAAACCGTTTTGCCAAGTTATGATATTCGAATCCTTGGTCGAAATCCATTCTCCTTCTCTTTTCTTGTACGACGATGTCCCCTTTTTCGGGTGCGCAGACGGAAATCACAGTATCCACATAATTGAGCTCCAAACTGGCCGAATTGCGACGATGCAATTCCGGGACTACCCAGGATTTGAGAGAACGGTGGGTACCCGCTCTCATGAACCCAATTTATAATGTGAATAATTTTTTTTATAGCCTCATCGCATTCGTGCTTGGAGGTTTCTACCATGTCAAAATTCTGTCATGGTCTTCCGTTCCATATCTCTTACTCCAGAAGAATCCGAGGTACATGTTGTTGAAATATTCAAGGTTCCAGAGACTACCGGATCCTTCACACTTGACGCACACTACGGATACGAATGCCGTCAACCAATGCCTCTTAATGGCGAATTTGTCATTACTGATCCTGTCGACCCTTGGAAGAAAATGGGAGAAGATCATCCCGATCCCCATCCACGTGAAGAATGCCCTCCTACACTTTGGGCGTTTGCCACGTTGGATGAACCCAAAGGCTGCGCTTACTGGTGCTTCAGACCCGAACCAGAAAACGAATGGGATCCACGGCCAAATTTTCTCTACAAATGCATGGAGCTCGCTGACCAACCCCGCATCCACCTTAATAGCCACGGCCACAGCGAACGTGCTCTGCCAGGAAGCGAACGGACGTTGCTTTATGAATTTGACAGGACACTTACAGACTCGCAACCTATCATAAAAATGCGACGATTTTTCTGGCCCGAAAGCCGCATGAAGCGGCGTTACCCGACAAAGGATGTTTGTTATCCAGTCAGGGAGGAAGTTCCTGAGGAATGGCCCACGCCTTTCGCCTTCCGAGATATAGATTCCACAGATTTTCATGCTGTGAAAATCAGCAAAGAAGGCGGCCTGACGTCTATAACCTGGGACGAAACCAGTGGTCGAATAGCTCTGGCCTCCGAAGACGCAAATAGTATATACATCTGGGACTTGGCACCTGTGTTGGAACCACATCACAGGCTAGCCTATCGTTGGTGGACGAATTTAACCAACCCAGAGGTAAACTGATATTTTAATATTCTTATTAGTGGTGAAACACAAACTACCTAGTTAGCTTCCGGGGCACATCTTCCTGTATCTTATACTACCCTTGCCATCTCGTATGGTAAAATTACTATCTGTACTGAATTGGTTATTGAACGGGCAAGGCAAAACTGTCATAAATTAATTAAGGTTAATGGGCAAACAGGAACAGTCAAGTCAGGGGCAAATTCACTTCATACACCCTGCTGACCAACGCAGAAAACGAAGGTGGGTGATGGATAACGGCCGATTTGGTATCTTTGCATTGTCACCGCCTTTCCTTTTCTCGATCTTTTTTACCCAGGAGGGTGGGTGTTGTAAGACTCAACTTGCGGATCGAGCGTCGATCGTTCGAGATGGCCGAAGACGAGTTATTTCCTTTGCCATCATTTGAACCGACTGGCACATTCTGATGTGTTAATTGTAAGGTCGAACTCCGCAAGACATGCCTGGTGGGCGTTAATGGCCAATTGGATGCTTGATTTACGTTACCATCCATTTGAGGAGTATTGTTGGATATGGGTGCCTCGACGTCAGAAGATGACGGGTAGTCATTGCTTGGTAGAGAGCGATGTGTCCGCGAATGATTCGTTAGAGGTACTGAAGGGAGCGGACGATGATGCGGACCATTTTGCGTAGATGAGATGAATGGTGAGACAGGATGAGATGAAACCTTCATATCCGAACTTTTCTTTCTGTCGACACTGAGCCGAGAACGTTCTGATGATCCCGCAACTAAACCGTTCTGGGGTAGTGAAAAACCAAGGTAAGGAGAGGAATTATTTGAAGACACAGAAGTGGAAGGCATCATTGATCCGCCTGTTGAACCCTGTCCATGGATCAACAGAGATGTAAGACTTGGGGAAGAGGAACCAGAGGGTTGTGAATGTGAATCGTCATAACCATTTTGTACATGGTTTGAAATCCCTTTCCGTGAGGAATCTGCACGAAGCTCGGCATCAATGTCTGGTCCATGCTTCAGTTGAAACAATTGCTGTATTGGTGTGCTAGTTGTGCTGTTAGATCTGCTGAACCGATGAATTGACTGTTCCTGATCCTCTGGTTGCATAAAGGGGGAAGATGGACTTTGAGTAGAAGTAGTCTCCTTCTTTCCCTTGTCACCTAGCTTCAGGCTCTTCCGCTTTTTGCTAAACCAATTTCCGCCTGATCGAGACTTCTCTTTGTCCTTTCCTTTTTCTTCCTGGTGTTCATTCACCGGAAGAGCCTGGGTTGAAGCTACTGGATGTTGCACGCTCCCGAGAATAATGGGAGGAAGAGGGGGAACTGGCGGCGGTGTTTCATCGTCAGCAGAGGTAACAAATGCTGGGGATGACGTCGACGGTCGTGGGGACCTATCTGTTAGTGATCTCCGGTGATCCTCGCCATTGACAACAGAGTTGCCCGTCGAACGTGTAGCAGACATCGAAGGTGCCCGGCGGATTGTATTGAGTATCTGCCTTCCAAAACTTGTAGGCGTCACTGGTGAGGGGTTAGGAGATATTTGTCGAGGTATAGGCTGTGACGATTCGGAAATCAAAAGGTTTCCGGGTATAATGGGTAGAGAAGATTTCTTGTGCAAAGATTGGGTGGGTATCGAAGATTGTGGTATGTGATATGGCTGGCGGGAAGAGCCGTCTTCGTTGGGTGAATCGTTAAGGCCAGGAGGAACGGCGGGCGCATGGTCTTGCAACGGAAATCTGTCCTCAGGAGAAAGGGACTCTGTAGGATCAGGTAAGCGGAGACCGAGACCGATTAGGTCTATATCTACAGCCTGGTAGTACAATACATATGCCGATCCAGAGTTGGAGTCGCCAAAGTATTTAGGTATATCGTTTTCTGGAAGGGGGGAGACGGTATCGTCGTCAAAGATAAACCAAGTTCGACCTGTCCTTATTATAGAAATGTAATGTCCATGGTGAGGTCCGCTAGCAGGAAATCAGTATAAAGATCAACAAAGCGAGAAAGGCAAACATACTTTCCAATATGAACTACAATAGCAAAAAGATTATACAAGCGATCTGCGTTGTCCATGTCGTCTACGGTATTAAACAGTCTGAGTTCCATTGGAAAAGCTACACGGTAGACAAGTTTTGTGTATCGTCCAACATCTTCCTGATATTTGAAACGTTTCAAATGAAGTGCGAGTACATTTGGCAGATTTTTTATTTTCATTCTGGTAGCATTCTTAGCTAAGGATAGAGCAGCGAATGAAACAAAGTAACCTTTTCTCCGCTTCTTGCAAATCACAACACGAATCGCAGAAAAATTTGTTCTTTTGGCATAACATTTCGCTCGCGCTGAATTGCCGGAGACATGCGGTTACGCTGGAGTTTTGCTCAATGTCAATAGAGAGGTCCAGAAAGCTTTCATCTCGACATGAAACCTGATATGGAGTAAAGGGTAATACCACCGTGAACAGCACAACAACACACCGTTTCACAGGTTAGACACCGGGTCTCACTCGTCAAAGTGCCTTCGAAGAGTTTGTGCACAAGAGTCGCATCTGGACGAAAAGGGCCAGAACTCGAACTGTGGGTAGTAGTTCCGGCTGTTGGTGGGCGCCTTGAACCAGAAGTGTGGACTGAGCTTGACACTGACATAAAGTCAATAGGAATAAATACTCCATTGCAAAAAACCCACTGTCTTCTCCGTTGACACCATTCAGGATGTTTTTCCTTTCGTTCTCTATTTCTTCCACAATTTGGTTCAATAGATAGTTAAGGAACTCGTGAGCGTCTTGATGCATTGTTGACCTGAACAACTCATTCAGTTCCTTCAGTTTGTCGATGAATGCTCGGGGAGCCACAGTTCCTTTATCCCCTGGACTCGTCGAAATGTGAAGGAACAATGACTGTAGAGCAGAGTAAAGTGTTAAGTGTGATGAAGGAATGGGAACGCCACTGCGCTGTGACGGAGTGGCGGGTTGTCCTGCAATTGGTCCGTTTGTGGAAACCTTTCGTTCTGGCTTCCATCTGCTGGATGGAGTCGGTTTGTCGGCTGTTAGAGCAATCACAGGAGAATCATCGTAAGGAAGTGTATGTTCCACATCTTGTAGCAGAAGGTCACGAAACGGTGCACAGAAGTACAATGCTTGGAGTACCGAGTTGGCGTAGCTATTTCAGCAGGAAAGCATGTCAGAGGCTACCCTACTTGCGGCCTTGTCGATGTCCCTCACCAAGTATTGCCAAACTGTGCATTGGAAAACCGAAAGTGAGCACAGTCACGTAATGAAATATATAGATATGAAAACACACATTCTCTAAGCCAAACTTTTTCTCTTCCGCAGATGGTAACGATGCATTTGCGTCTGCGCTCGCATCTGCCTTCGCTCGGCGTTCAAGGGACTGCTGGGCACCAAAGGAAATCCACTTCGATCTTGGCATATTACACTGACCCGTTGAGGGGTTCAATGAGCACCAAGATGCTGAACTTGCAGGTGGTAGATGGCTTGCAACGAGCCCGTTGAATCAATACGACAGAGCCACGTGACTCCCGATACAGGAAATTCCCGGACGTAGTCAAACTTGCGGTCATTGGAGTGCATGGTTGCAACGCCATGTAATACGCCCCAAGTGCGCCACTCTACGTCATACGACCCCTTCGTATAAATAATCCTCTTGCGCCTCCTTATTAATTATTTCTCATCCCATGTCTACTCAATATAACCAAGAAATCGACGCTAAACCCACCCACCATGTACACAGCGAGAATGAGCCCCTGCCTGGCGCCAAAGGTGGATCAGCCACTGTGGACTACTCCGCCGACACTTTGAACCGCATCGCCGACCAGGACCCTCACCCATCTGAGCACTCGGACACTGCTACCACCGTGACTGACACAGATAATAAGCCGCTACCTGACAATCTACCTGCTTCACAAGGTGGGACTTACCCTGCAGAAACTCGTCAAGGCGCGGGACGCTTCGAAGGCGAACCTGCGCCAACTACGAGTGGCGACACGTCCGAAGATGTCCCTGTCGCAGTGAACACGGACAATAAGCCACTATCCAACGAGCCACCTGCCTCGCAAGGTGGAACTCATCAAGGTGCGGGATGCTTCAAAAGCGAACCGGCGCCAACTACGGGCGGCGACCTTGTGACTGACACAGACAAGCCGCTACCTAAAAAGCTACCTTCTTCACAGAGTGGAACTTATCCTGCAGAAACTCGTCAAAGTGCAGGACGCTTCGAAGGCAAACCGGCGCCAACTACGAGTGGCGACGCGTCCGAAGATGTCCCCGTCGCAGTGAACACGGACAATAAGCCGCTACCTAACGAGCCACCTGTTTCACAAGGTGGAACTTATCCTGCAGAAACCCGTCAAGGTGTGGGACGTTTCGAAGGCGAACCGGCACCAGCTACAAGCGGTGGCACATCCGAAGATGTCCCTGTCGCACTGACTCTCACGGACAATAAGCCGCTACCTAAAAAGCTGCCTTCTTCACAAAGCGGAACTTATCCTGCAGAAACTCATCAAGGTGCGGGACGCTTCGAAGGCGAACCGGCGCCAACTACGAGCAGCGACACGTCCGAACTTCCTGATTCGGCAAAGAAAGCTTCTATAAGTGACAAGATTGTCGGAAAGACAGAAAAGGCGAGTCTTTTCGTTGCTCTCTCTTGTCGGAATCCTGCTTCTTACGTTTCCCTCAGCTTGTAGGAAAAATTACACACGACCCTGAATTGATAACCAAAGGAGCTGTTCGTGCCCAAGTCGGCAAGAATTAAATATTTGTTGATTGGGGAATTGTTTTTGCCGTGTTCACTGACTGGATACAATGTTACTTATATCTTTTCTAACAATACATAATCGTTTGATGCCGTATATGATTTCCCTGACTTAGTTGCTTCGATTCGAAAAGTGAGGTAGTTTTCAACGTCAACAATGAAGCACAATCTCTAAGAGCCCGAATTGACCTTGCAGTGGTATAACTTGTCGCGGAATGCCTGTAGCTGATATAAAAGCTGGTCATTCTCCCCATTGTTGTGTGTGCCCAAAAAAAATTCCCGCATCTTTCCTTCCACATGAAAATCCCTTCGAGTGCATAATAATTTTGGCCACAACAGGTAAATTTTCAAACCTCCCATTCCCGTCGCTAACTCAAATTTTGCCTAAATTGACTTAATATCATGATAATGTCCCAAATTTGATCTGATTATAAACCTTCTCAGGGTAATTTACTGGCAAATCTTTACGAAAATAGCTGTAAGAGAAGTTGCCAGCGCCGCAGACTTGTCACTTTAAATTATGTTTGAGAAGGATGCTCGGAAAATCATCTTATCTTTGAAAGTGTAATCACGGAGTCGGGATCGTGAATGTCCACAGGCGAAACTCGCAATGGGGACAACGTCAAATTCGTTACATTGCATACTATGCACCGGCCAGTTCCACTCGAAAACGGCTTCCGTCTAAATTCAACCAGTCCTCAGAATAAGATGCACCCCACTGTCAGTTGAGATCACATCACTGATCTTGCCAATTCCCAAAGCGAAGGTCGCGTCTTCAAAAGGTTTCTGCATCTGTCCGTGCCCAAACCAACCGAGATCGCCGCCGTTATTATGCGATGAGCAGTCTGAATGTTGGGAAGCGAGCTTGGCAAACTCTTCCGCAGAACCGTTGATTTCAGCCTGATATTTTTGCAAGATTTCGATAGCTTCCTCTTTTGTGCGTGTAATCTTATTCTGGATAACGTGCATTAAGCTTATGGGGCCATGGGCGACACACAATGATCATACCTCCTTCCAACTTGACGGTCGCCGGCTATTACGGTGCTTCACTAATAAGTGGCTAGCGCGCACTTGTCCGGCATGACTTTCACTATCCTTATCTTTGTTTAAGTAATTTGCGCCAGGAAGTTGTTGGATCTCGTCTTCGCTCAGACCCGGGGGCGCCTGCCAGACTGATTGCTTAGTTTGAGAGTTGAAAAAGTAGGGCAGGCCCTTTGACGTTGACATTCTAACTTCCCAACCGGCCTAATTTTCACCCTAGGTTAAATCACTTTTAGAATCCTGAAACTACCTTAGGACCTACCATGTTGTGAGTAGATTAGAAGCTGATAAGGTCTTGACTTGACAAGCACATGTACTTATAATGTAATCAATCATGCGATCAAGTGATTGTTTCAATCATCTAGTCTATATGGCAAATGTCAATGACGCAGGGTATACATAGTAACAGAATTAAGGAATTAATAATTGGACTATGGAAAGAATTAATCCATCCAGGTATATCGTCAAGAGGGATTGTCCGTTACATCTTCAACAACACGTAACAGTCACTGTGCATTGTAACCCATGGGATTTTTTGATTGCCAGTTCCATAGATCTCTGCACATGGTCTCAAGATCCGCAAGAGCTTTGAACCCCAATTCTTTCTCTGCAAGAGTTGGGTTGGCGGTGAGGTCAGGAACATCTCCTCGTCTAGCGCACAAAGAATCATCAGATCAGTTGCTGTAGGTCTTAGGAAGAAATATTTTCACCTTCTACCAATGATCTCATACTTGTAATCGAATCCAGTAGCTTTCCGCATGGCTTGAACGATCTGGAGCACGCTGACGCCTTGACCTCTGCCCAAATTATAGGCTTTGTAAAAAGCATCGGCATTTTCATCGAATACCTTGGATTCCGAAGCAAGCGCATCCAAGGCCAGGAGATGTCCCGAAGCAAGATCCATAATGTGAAGATAGTCTCGTACACAAGTACCGTCTCTACGCGTATAGTGAGAGTCGGCTCGTCAAGAAACGGAGAAATGACATACGGAGTTGGGTAATCATTGCCGAAGACCTTTAACGTCGAGTCCTTGACACGGCCAACGGCCATATGAGCAAGCAACGGAAGTAAGTTTCCTGGCCGGCCGATAGGATCTTCGCCAATCTTTCCAGAAGGATGGGCACCAGCAGGGCTGTTCCGTCATATTAAACAACTTGAAACGTTGTAAAAAGTTGAATAAACTCACTTGAAATAACGCAGGGACAAAGCCCGCCATTTTTTGTTGGCTAATCACCCATAAATCTTTTATAGAATCAGAGGAGAAAGGACATACAGTGACAGAGGTCTTCAATGAGTGTTTCCGCCATGATTTTACTCCTCCCGTATGGACTATGAGCTTCAAGTCTTGTGGTCTCTGGAATAGGAATAGTGGGTGGTGTTCCATATACGGTGGCAGAAGAGGAGTAGACGATCCGGTGGCACTCGAACTCGTCCATAATTTGAAGGAGATTAATGGAGGCGCTGACATTGTTCGCGTAGTATGCCAATGGGATCTCGGTTGACTCTCCGACTGCCTTGTAAGCCTGATTCCGCCATTAAACTCTCAGCACAAATTCACGGTCTTATAAACTAACCGCAATATGAATCACACCCCAAATGCCACCCTTTCCATACTTCTCAAAAACGGCTCTAAGTTGCTCTGGTTTTGTAAGGTCGCATAAATTGACGTCAATGTCAGTGCTTATTTTCTCGCCCTCCGTGACACCTGCTGGAAGTTCGCTTTCTGATAATTGTGAAATGCGATCAAGTGCGACGGGATTCGAGTTATGATAGTTGTCAAGCGAGATGACCTTGTAGCGTCTGGTCTTTTGCAAGACGTAGATGACATGTGAACCTTTGAAAGGGATGACTCTAGTCAACTTTTCAGCAAGAAAGGAAAATACCAATATAGCCAGCACCGCCGGTGACGAGCACGTTCTGCCCGCTCAGTTAGATGAACGGTACTTAATGAAAGACGCGTTAACATACTTTGAGCGAGGTCATATTCGCAGTCAGGAGCGAAACAAGATAATTTTTTGTTGATTGGTCCAATGTTCTGAATTGAAAATCACACGGTTGTGCTGCGCCTCGCGGCTTGCTGACTTTTTTTTCTCGAAATTACATAAATTGTGCAATAAATAATCTATGTGCTGAGGTCAGGAACTCCGGACATAACGTACATGGTACGGCTTAAGGAAACAGCGGTGCATTGTCTGCCAAGCTGTATGACTCCCAAAACAACGACCTAACCGTCCATTTTTACGTCGCCTTCGCTGTCCTTGAGCACTGCTGCATTTTCAAGGACCTGTGACGTAGATGTCGGGGTTCCAGGAGCATTGTCTTCAATGGATAAACTACCAGACGCATCTTCTCCCTTGGAATTTTCCAGTCCTTTGTCAATTTCCTGTGCAAGAACTTGGATGTCTCCAGTGCCTATTTTTCCAAAGTGCTGTAAGTATTGATCACGAGCTGCCCGAAGCGCTAGCCATGCCCATCTTTGCTTGTTCTGACCAGGTAGGGAATTAAGTATTGTAGGTAACAGTCATATTCTGACACTTACCTCTTCGTATTTAGCAATTTCTGAGTCTACAGGTGCCGCGGCGGGTGGTACGGGTGTGGAAACACGAACATTTGCTAATTGTGAGGCGTTTGATGGAGGCATGATATTCTTGGGTTCTTGAACAGATTGAACAGTTTGGAGTGGTTTTAATGGAGTTCCCGGTTTGGGGGGAAGAGATGGGTGCAAACTTGGAGGCGAAGTTATCTGACCTAGTGCAGGCCGAGGCATTGCAAAAGTACTGGATGGGTCTTCCGAACGCGCTGCATGGGATTCGGGCTGTCCAGTAGATGCGGTTGAAACCACAATAGCAGGTGCGTTACTGGTAGTGGAAGGAGGATTCATTGCCGTTACTGCAGTTGCACGCGCTTTGGCAATTTTCTGTCGCTTGAGAGCAATTCGAGCGTCCTCCTGTTTGACTTTTCTAACGAAATCTTTCACATCACCGGGTCTAGATTGTGGAATGGCTCAATCCCGTTTAGAAAATGTAAGAAAGAGGGGAACCCACTGGAAAGGATTCTGCAGATCACCTAAACCTGTGTACCCCATTTCCCATATTTCTGTCAACGACTCTGTGCCTAGCGACCACTTCCAATCGGGTGGCGGTTGTCGCAACTGTTCCCTGATATGTTTCGTTGCCTCATCCAGACCGACCTTCTTCCCGTTCAATTCTTGACTCCAAGGTTCTTTATCAAATGAAGTGCACAACTCGTTCTTCCATTTCACCCAATTTTTTTCTCGATCCAAAATTGTTGTAGCCGTGTCTGTAAATACTCGTCCATTTGGAGTCGTTTGACGAAGCTCTTCGATGATTTTTACTATCGTCTCTTGTACCCATTGAGCATCTGCATCTTCTAGTGCGAAGTCCATTTGCAGAGAACGATTTCTTGGCGTCATCCATGAAGCTTTTGCCGTTTTCGTGAAGTTTCCGAGATGGTTTAGAAGAATTAAAAACTGGAGTAGGAATTGGCGTCTGAAGTGTGTATCAGCGATCTGAATCAATAATGTCAGACTAAAACGTCAAAAAGCGTGAAGATGTGTACAAACCTCAAGATCCAAGAGGTCTGGGCTTGTCAAAAATTTGGCGAAAAAGTATTCATTGGAGTTACTCTCTTCTTCATTTTCTCTCTTTCGTTTCAAAATTCCTCCATTGGACCCACTTCTACTACCCATCATAGCTCTTTCTTTTGCTGTAGCTTCTTTGATAACAGGCAAAATTTTGGTCACCGCCTCTTTAAATTCATTGAAAAAGTCCTTGTTGGTAAAAATCGGGGGCTTCGAAAATGGGAGCTGCAATGACCAGAACGTGTCGTAGAAGTCTGTTTGAGAATATCAGTATGCTCTCCTCGTCTATAATGTTGGAAGCCAAACCTTCTTTCTTCTCGGCCTCGGTCTGAAGTAAGGATTTCTTCACGTCCACCTCCATTTTGTCGTCTTCCGGGATGTCAGTCTGTGGCTCGTCAAGCTTCACGCTGTCATTGCTTGACTGCTTTAACTTGAGGGGAAACTGAACCCCTTCCCATGTGGGGCCGTACTCTCCGCGCAGGTTAACTCCACTTCGTTCTCCAAGAGGGAAGACACCGCTCAAAAAAGTTAAAATCCGACCACAGAATATAGTATTGGACCCCATTTTTGATAATCTACGGAGAAGGTCGTTTAGAGTCCGTAGAAGAATGAGAGCCTTGCCCTTCTGTGGCACCATTCCCTCTGTTAGTCGGTCAGCTCGAGATTCGATCCATGAAAATATGTGGGAACAAGATGCAATGGTTTGAGTTTCTAGTAGATCCTGGAGAGTTGTAAAGGGGAATGTCGACTCGCAAGCGTCTGAAACGCAGGTCAGTGTCAAAACCTTAGGTATTAGATGACCGTACCGTGTTCTGTGAACACCAAGATTAGATCCAACTTGTCGCACAGATCAGTGTAGTATTTAGATTTGTCGTTCTTCAAAGCGATACCTTCCTTTGCCTGCAACGTAACATATGCATCTCTGCATACGAATAAAAGGTATACAGTCACGCACCGCCAACTCGAAAATATCATTCTTGAGTAAGTATTCCCATGCCGCTTTGCAATTTTCGGGTGAAGATTTGTTTTTGCTATTTTCCAAAGTGCGAATTACGAGTTCATTTAGCTGTCCCTGGTCAACTGGAGAGGGAGGGAAAGAACCAAGAAGAGCGGTAAGGTGTGGTTGCAGGGAGAACATGAAATAACCCAAAATAGGAAACACTGCGCTTTCTGTCCTTCAAAGTTCACCATTCATGGCCTCGGATGATGCTACCAGTTCGACTGCCGAAGAGGTTGACATAGTCTCCGGCAAAGACATCCAGGAAATTGAATGTGAATCTCCTCATACGAAAGATCTGGTGGGGGACCGTTCGTTGTTGGGAGATGAAGATATAACCGAACTATTCAATCGTCTGAGTACTGCAGACGATGTCGCTCAAGAAATGGAACAAAAACTTGATGCTGTCCTCGAAAATTTAGACAAGCTCCTGGATATACTCGATCAAGAAGTGACTTCGGGGCTCCCTACAGGTGATACAACGAAAAACGTGAAATCCTCATAGTTGAGTTTCGAGGTGGGTATTCTTTTATATTTCCATTGGAATATTTGCATCAAATAATCTGATATAGTTGCTTCCCAGAGAACGACAGCGAGAACTTGAATAATAATCCACCAATCTCCTTACACCAAGTTCAGCATGCAGTTGGAGTCCATACGAGATTGCTACAATCCCATCGCCGTAAGTGAGTCCGGTCCTTGATATCTGCTGTTTTGAAACTCTGCTATCGCAGGTTAGTTTCGTATTCGGATTGTAAACATTACCCCCTTTCCTTTGCACATACAGCACGACGCAGACATTGGAGCTTATAGGAAAAATTGTCAAGTATGATATGAGCAGTTAATTCTACTGCAAAACTCCTTGATTAAATGGCCAGCGCGGTGCATTGACAAGACAATACTTAATAGCAAAACCCACCAACCCAAATACAACAATTTTTAATATCACGGGATCGGGATCAGACGGACTCCAGCTGTGAAAGGTCGAAACGTTTCACAGTATCGACAACATCCGAGCCCTTGCGAGCGAAAACGAGCTGCAAGAACAATCAGTATAAGCTTTCTTTTCAAGTAGGTGACCAAATCGATACCAAATAAGGGTTGGCCGTAGAACCTGTGGTGTCTGCGAGGACCTCTTCTTTAGAAACCATGCCAACGTCTGAGTCATTGTATTTGAACCACGAATCGGGATTTTCTGGGAGATGACGAGAATAGAAAAAATAATGGCCCCATGAAGGCGAAGATCCCCGGTGAATGAAAACCGATGTCAGTTCATAAGCTACCTCCGTGGAATTCCGCCAAAGTGACTCCAGTTCGTTTTTAAGTGCATCTACCCGGATACGAAGCCTCTCAATCTCATCACGGAGGCGAGTTTGTTCGTCATTTAATTGTTCAAGAAGCTCATCTTCTATTCCTGGTATGGATGCATTTCGCAATTCCGCCAAGAAGAATTTGGTGTGTTCCAAGGAGGTTGTAAATGGGTATTCCTGACCAGTTTAATAAATAACTTATGACGACAAAAGCACCTTTATGATTCACCTTGCCTTCCACAAGTAGTCGCATTCTCTCTCTGCAAGCATTAAGCTCAGCTTGGATACCCTTCGACTGTGCCTTCTTGTTGGGGTCTGCATCGTCCATGAAACGATCCATGTAAAGGTTTTCTCCAAATTTGACATAAGCTTGTGATTTGTAGGGCTGGAGAGTCTCACGATTAAATTGCACTCTCTGCAATAACGAACTCTGAGTATAATAAACGGAAAATAGAATTGAGTTTCCGACCTGGAGTTGGATTTGTAATAGAGGAGGTAGATCCACCAAAGTAACTTCCATCTTCGCTTTCCGGCCTTGGAATTCAACGACGTCATCAAAATAACCACTCAACCCATCATAAATATCAATTCCGTCATTTGCGACATTTACCGGAAGATGAGAAAACAAGTCTTCTTTTTCGTGGATTGAAGATCGAAAGACCTCTACACTAGTAATACGTTGTCGGATCTTGCCATAGAACAACCTAAATTCAGAACAAAAACGAGTTGATAAAAAGAGAGTGGGATTTGAGGAAACATTACCTTTTAACAACACTTGTTTTGTCAAAGCTATCATTGATGTCGTCAAATCTCAGGAGAGCGGTCTCGATTTGGAACATGCAGTTGTCCATACACTCGGCAACATCGTGCTGCTTCCCTACAACGACATCGAGATAAGAACAATCCATGTCAAAGGTTTCAAAGGATTTACCAAACATCATGGTAGAATCGGATGGCTCAGGCCGTTTGCGAGGAGGCGACTTAGAATCAGAGACGCCATTTCCTTCGTGACCATTTGTCTGCATTTTAGATGAAGATGCTTCCAGCACAGAATTTTTCTGCGGTTCGACCGACGCCTTATCCTTACAAGAAATCATGACGAAGCCATCCCTTTCCATGGGCGATTGAGAGATGGGACTTTCAACTTCCATTTCATGGGATTTGCCATCAAGATCTCTCCCGCGCTTTCCCAGAACAGATTTTTCAGAGGATTGAGATAAATCTGGGGTGTCGATGGTGGGTCGTGATGGACCGTCTTCGACCAGAGTTGCATCGGTATCGTTGGAAGAGTCAGTTCCGCCCTTGTCGATCTCGTCTTCCTCTTCGTCCCTGGAGGTGACGAGGGCGAGCTTTGCCAACTCTAAGGTTGGAGTTACGGCTGGATGTTCGGAATACTCGAGGTTATAAAATAGGTCCGCTAATTGATTAATGACTAATAGAGTCGTCAGAACAGATGATAATGAGTCAATGAAAGAACGAACATTTCCGAGAGCGAACTATCTCGCGTCTCGTCACAAGTCGACCGCCAACGCGGTGCTTTTTCAGATCCTCGTCAGTCAGCTTCTCGTTATCAAGTGCTTTCAAATCCAACTTGGACATGGGTAGAACAGCTTCGCGAAGATCCTTTATCGTATAAAAATACTGTATGCCACTGTGAGCGACGAATTTAGTACCCCGAATAAAATACTTGACTTGTAGCAAGGAATTTAGATAGCAAGTGTTTCCGAGTTGATTGAGGCCACGAGGTATATCAGGTCGAGTTGGGACGACAATTTCCCCAGCTGAAGCAATTGCCTTCAACTATAATAACACTGCAGATTGAGACGACCTACGATCCATTCCACTAGTGACGAATTGGCGCAGCCTTTCACTTTCCCTCACTTCCGCAATACACAGCATCGCTTCTCGCATTTTATCCAGTTGCGCTGGTGTCTCTTCGAGCTGGAGAGCCTTTAGAGGCGGCAAAATGGTTGATAATCGGACTCTTACCCTCATGTTGTAGACTGTAATAAGCATATAATCCTCGACGTCTTTAGGGACTTCCAGAGTATCGTATGCCTTGTCAGGATTCATATATCTGTTCTTCCCGTTCTCCCAGGCTGTTCGTATCTGGATACTGTTCCTGAATTCACCAAGGATCTTGAAGGCATCGTTGGCAATTCGGTGTGTTTCGGCACCATGCTCGTGGTCCCTCCAAGAGCGTTTAACACAATCCTTCCAGGCGTTTATCACGAATTCATCGGGAATGTCGTCATCAAACTCCACATGCAACACATTTTCGAATCCGAACCCAAGCGTGGTGGCTGCTGCCAACACGTCCTCCAAAATGAAACGTTCTCGAGATCGTTCCACGGCCAACAGATCTTGCAATTGTGAAGGGCAACTGCTGTATTCTTGAAGTGCCTTGACAATATTCGTCAAAAAAGTAAAATATGCTGGTGTCTGAGCGGGATCACAGCGGCACTGCGCCAGATAAGCAAAACCCAGAAGTTCTACAAAGCATCAATGGAAGGGATCAAAATTAAAATGTAATAACCTAACCAGCCGAAAATGTTGTTGATGTAAGACCAAGGCCTTTCCACGAAGAATCGAGGTTTTGCGTTGCATACAACATCGTATCTGACAGCCCTCCCCTGGGTACTAAGGAGACTACATGAGAGAGAATATCCCTTATACGTTGTGAAATACAAACTTTGGTCAGGGTGAGCGCCAACAGCAGACTGGTACATCTCTCGTGCACTGTCCAATTGCACGTATATTCTATATTCTTTCCCATCAACGAACTGCCGAGCTAGACGTAGTCATTAACATTAAAAACAGATGTCTTCTTGCGAATTTTTACCGTTCACACGCTTGAAGTCCGAAATCCAAGAACTGATCTCGACCCAAGCACGAAGGAGCCTCTTCCGATTTTGCTTTCCTTGGGGGCTACTAGTCTCAATGGGTGGAGGCCTCAACGTCAGCTCTTGGCTTGTGCCGTCTTCTATGAAGCCCAACGACTCGAAGATACGTTTCCTACACTAGTCAATCAAAGATTCGGGTACGTCCTTGGAACACTTACACATACGCATTCCAGCCCACTTTTGCCTGAAAAGCTTGACTCATTAACTTAATAGACCGGTTGTTTCCCTTCCACAATCGGTTTTCAACAGCACTTTTCTTCGGTCAGATTCTTGAATCGGAGCCACAAGATGACACCCACGTTAATATTGTTTCTGCAGTCTGAACTATTGTTTGCTCCGGAGTTCTGCCGACAATAGGGTGACCCTTTTTGTCTCGTTGTAGCTCGTCCATGCACTTTTTTGAAATTACTCCTGGAATAACACCAGAAGCGACGCAATAGAATGAGCACTGGCAACAGACGTATAGATCCAACAATTTGCCCTCTTCTTCCCCTGGGGTTGTTTCACCAATTTCATCGATGGAATCAACACTGTTAGGGTCTATCGAAGTGATATCGAGGTCATTGCTCATCACTGTACCAGTGCGACGCTTTTGTCTCAAATTTTCCCATTCGTCTTTCCGGAAAGGGGGAGTGAGCTTGTGACTATCGATAGCGCGCTCATATTTGTGGAAGTGATGGGTCCTGTTCGCCTTTCCAAACGGCTGGCCAGAATCTTCAAGGCAAGACGAAGTTCTTCGCCGACGCGATTGGTCCGGAAGTAAAGAGTTGGATGCGTGAACGTATGAACGTGCAAGAGGTGGCGAAACGGATGACGATTTCCAAGACAGGATAACCCAACCGTTGTCTTTTGGGCAATAATAAGCGTTTGGGTGTGGAATTGCCATACGAGCTTCGCTTTCTGAAGGCAAAGGCGAATCAGACGAAGATGAAGATGCTGACAGAAGGCTCGACGATGCCCCATCTTTGAGCGAAGTTGTCTGAATGGGAGGTAATCCTGTAATGATTACAGAGTATAACAAATGATTGGAGTCATGAAGGTCTTCAACCAGAACTGGAGCAAGGATTCCCGGCCCGGGACGTTGGCATCTCTCTCGTTCTTCTGTATTCCACCACAAGGTTTCCTCTTGAGAGACTCGTCCATCAATGGTGAATTCTTGATCGAGACGACTTGAACCCAGATAATCCATAGAATCAAAGTCTGTGTTGCCAGTACTGTTTCCTCCACTTGCCCAGTCTGAGCTAGTCGTGTTCTGCCAACCTGTTACGCCCGCACCCCAAGTTGTTGTTTCATTATGCCAACCGTTGTATGAAGTTGTATTGTCCCATGTCTGCTCAGCAGGGGGGAAAGGATTAGGGGCCATGTCAGCTTCAACTTGAACTGGTTCCTCTACCACTAATTCTGGTTCCCGAAATCCTGGTGAAGACGCATAAGGTGGGGGATCTTGGGAAGGTGCTACGTAGGAAGTATGAGAAGATCCTGGGTTTCTAGGTCGAGAAGGAAGCGGTGGAGGTTTAGATGACGCATAGAAACTTGTTGCAGGAACTGCAGAGGTGTTTACGAGAGGCGTGTCTGGCCTTGGAGCAGCAGGAAGCGCACCAGGAGTGGGGAGTGGCCTTCTAGCCTTGGGCGCTTCAGAGTTATCTATACCAGATGCAGACATCAACTTATCTACAAATACATTAGACCATGGCATATAACTTGATAGCAAAAGAACATACATCTACCGGACAATCGATACGTCGTAAGATCGGGTTTTACGAGAGATTTTGGCTAGCAGATAGGTAACAACGCGATAACAACGCGATAACAAAGAAATTAGAGATCTTCGTCGATAATCCCAGACCGACGGGTTTGTTGCTTGAAGTTAGATGAAGGTATAAAGACTGCAGGGAGACGTAATGGGTTGAGATTATTACATAATCAACAAAAGTTCTTGTTTCAGTAATTCTGACTATTACTACACCTACAGACTGAAATTTACACTTTGATCACCAATTTCCCTATCGTTTTCCCACTGGTAAGATCCTCATGTGCTTGTTTTACTCCTTCGGCCGTGAATGGATACTCCCTAAAAATGATGGTGTCGAGCACCCCCTTTTCCACAAGATCAAAAAAGATTTTCCCATAATGGAGGCCCTCCTCCGGCGTTTGAACATAGTTGTTCACCCTTTATTTGAAGAGATTAGAAAACCCAAGAAACGAAGTAGTTGTCTCGTCTTACACTGGCCGTAAGATCTTGATATTCTTCTCTGCAAGTTTCGAGAGTCCGAAATTCTCTACTGGTCCAGAGGCATTTCCATACGAGACGATAGTACCCTTGCGTTTGATCATCTTGAGGTCGCTCTCAAACCTGCACCACAAATACTGTCAATCGCAACTTTTGTTATCTTGCACAGTAAGTCTACTAACGTATCTTTCCCAACGCCATCAAAGATAGCGTCGACACCTTGGCCGTTGGTAATTTCAAGCACCCGTTGGATGGTATTTTCTGTGCGGTACAAGATAACATGATTAGCTCCATATTTCTTCGCAATTTCTGCCTTTTCAGGAGTGGATGTTGTTCCAATGACAATAGCTCCAATGTGTCGAAGGAGTTGAGCAAAGAGAAGGCCTACACCACCAGCTATGGTATGTACAAGGATCGTGTCGCCCTTTTTTACTTTATATGCTTCTTCGACGAAAGTGGTCACCGTCAGACCTTGCAAGAGGAGGGCGGCGGCTTTCTTGGTCGAGATGGAGTCTGGAACCGCATGAACATACTGCCATGGCACGGCAATGTAGGTTGCATGTGTGCCGAGATTGTCCTAATTGTAATGATTAGAGTCAAGTTAAACGGTAAGGCAAATTCTTACTGAGGCGACTTTCCCTCCGATTTTGAATCCTTTGTTCTTATAGGTCCCATTGTTCAAAACAGTTTTATCGGTGGGTAGGGCCACGACCACTCCTGCAGTTTCCTTACCCAGGATAGCGGGAAACTCTTTAAGCTTGTAAAGACCTTTTCTAGTAGGTAGCCTCAAAACTGGGGTCACTCTTACTGACGACCAAATAAATTCACACCTGAAGTATGTGTCGATAAAATTTACGCCACAAGCCTCGACCTGAACAAGTACAATCAGATATCTCGACCCGAAATTTCTTATATAAGAGACAAACCTTAATCAAAACATCGCCAGGTCCGATGGTTGGGAACGGGATGGTTGTCTTTTCGATCACTTCTGTGCCACCAGTCTACAAGGGAACATTAAGCCGCATGCGAAGTTTACTTGTAGCATTTATGTACCTTTGCAATTGTGATAGCTTCAATTGTCGAAGGAAAAGACATTCCAGAGGATGACGACTTGAGTTCAGGCCGAGCAAGCGATGAGACATAAAACGGCGCGCGTTATATAACTTATACTGTGCTGATTAATTCGAAAGATGAAAAACGCTATCAGATCTGACGTTATGTGGCGTCAGATAGCTAGACGATGCTGAAAAAGGAGTATCTAAATTAACACTTATGGGATATGAGAAACGGTGTTTAGATTCGCTCGGGGCTCATCGGGTCGACAAACCAAAAACTCCTGCCAATACTTCGTAGATTAAGAGGATCTGCTCCCGTCGCTCCACCATTCCTGGACGTTGCTCACGTAACGAATCGATTTCGTGGGCGATTTCATCCGTTTGAAGTTGTTCGGGAAGTGAGCCAAGGGGCGAGGGTGGTATGGCGGAAGCGGGTACAAGTCTTACGGCTGGCTGAAGAAATCCATACTTGCGCAGAAGAGAGGAAAGCGCGATGAAAGTTCCAGTGCGTCCAATGCCAGCAGAACAGCCTACTATTATCGGAGGATCAGGGTCTATTTCTGTCGGGTCTTGATTAGAACTAAACGTCGAGATGTCCCGATTACTTTGATCGACAAAACGAATGAAGGTAAGGAGGCCTTGATAATCTTCTGGATTGGGCACGCCGTGATCTGGCCAATGAAGGAAATGCAAATGCTTGAAAACGACAGACTGATGGCCCCCTTCTACGGTTTCGTTTCTTGTCTGTCCTTTTGCGACCCGATCAAGAACAGGAGCAATAGATATAGTACTTTCGATGCAATGTGCCTCTTCAATCGATCTCCGCTCGTTTAAAGTTATCTTGAGTGCTGGGGCTTGATGTCCTTCGTCAGGTGGAACGATAGTTGACATTCCAACTTCACTGGGAAAGTAGGGATCTGCCTTCCTACGTCCACCCTCTATATCACGCGTCAACTGCACCACTGTCCTCACTCTACTCCGGAAAGACGCAGACGAGTGAGGGAGGTCAATGGCGGACTGCAGCATAACACTGAGAAAGGCATGTGTCGAACGTTTCAAAGGTGCCTGACTCGCGATCCACCACTTGTGCCCTTCTCGTTCGAGAACCCAACTTGCGTTCAAATATCTGCCCTGCCCTTGCTCTCCATGACCTACACTCCCACCATACACCACAACTCGTGCGCGATCGTAAGGCGTGATATCCAAGTAGCGATTCAGAGTCAGATGAGCAGCACAACAGCCTGCAGTAATCGCGTAATACTCGACATGACTTGGAGGCGTATCTCTGGTTCCTCGAGAAAGTGAAAACAGATGTTGATCGCTTTTTGTTGAAGGATCAGATCCCCTGAGGACACGCATTCGAGAGGCGTTTCGTGCAGCATGACGCTTAAATTCCCTGTCGCTGAGAATGCACAGGACACTGGTAAGGTGACCTTCCGACGATAAAGCAGCGATGAGCCAGGACAATAATTTCTGTGATGATGACATGATTCAAGGGTCGTAATTCCTTCACCAAACATTCTCACGGCCTTCCGACATGTCCAGTCTTCTTTCGTTGATAGAGGGGACAACAAACATCAAGTAAAGAGACTACAAAGGGTTTATGAATCAAGCTAACTTGCTGATTCACAGAGTTAGTTCCACGCTTGAAAAGGCAAACGGAAAAAGAAATTTGGTCGATGGCAGTCCAGAAACATGCTGGACATCTCAACAGGTACTTCAAAAATTATCGTATAATTGGATCGCGGTGAACAATAGTACAGGGTCTTCCTCAATTTATACAGCTAAATTTTAACGAAAATGTCATACCTAAACGACTGTCAATCACTTTCCAAGGTGGCTTTGTTGGTACGCGATGTGCAGTGTGTGTGCCTGCTGAAGCAGGTAATGGATGGCAGACCATGACAACAGTTTTCCCTGAGGACGTCAATCGCGTGCAGGCGTTTGATCTAAAGCTCTCTGATCAGATAATCTCAGGAGGGGCATCTGCTCTCAAACTAGTGTTCGAAGAGAGCTCGGATTTCTTTGGGAGAATCACTATATACGATCTGAAGGTAGAGGGAACCAGGACAACCACATGACAAGGAGCATCTACAGGAATGTATTATAATACGAACTCAAACTTATTCTGTTCGCCGTGCGGCCCCCAGCGTTACTCTTTTTTCCTCTGCCTTCTTAACCCGAATCCTGGCCTTGCGTTCCGCAACAGCAGCCCTCTTAGTAAGTTCAGTAACATCGATAAATTCAGCACCAATGTCCACAAATTTCGTTGCCGGTCTGCCTTTCCGGTGCTTGATAAGTATAGGGTTCTTTGGACGTGTAATGAGGCGAGAATTCGGAAGACTTCTCAGGAACCGTTTCTTCTTTCCATCTTCAGTCCTTTGCTTGATTTCAGCCCGCTTCTTGACATGTTGGAGAATGTTTGGCAAGATAGGTTCCTACAATCGAATATTAGGGAAAGAATTAGAAAAGAAGAAAATGACGCACGTCAGCGTCCTCCGGTATGGATTCCCAGTACAACCTTTCGTAACGATATCGCGTAGCATCCCGACGTTCTTCTTCTTCTAGCATATCGGCTTTATGAACGTCGGACCGTTCGGGATAAACTTCCCATTCAGGATTCTCTAAACCGTCGGCATTTAACAATGTTCTCATTCGCGGTATTGCACTGTGTGTCTGAGCACTTAGAAGTTTTTCCATTCCTTGTAAAAATCCTGTCTGAAGTTCCGTTCCCTAAGCGAAAATAACAATTAGAATGTCATTTTAGAAGGAAATGGGCAGAAATCGAAATCGTTTGAACCACGTCCTGGGTGATGTAAGGCGCCACAGCATGTCTTAAACTTCGCGAATGATGATGTAGTATCATCACTGGTAGGAAGAAGTCCTACTGATCTGTGAATAAGCTACTCACCTGCTAAAAAACCCAAGATTATTCAAGCTATAAGTGAGCGACAAATACGACCAAGATAAGTTGGTGTCTACCTGCAAAAGAAAAGAAACAAAAAGAATACGTTAGTGGGATGATACATATATATGGCAAGCCATGAATCAGAGACGAAGTACAAATAAAACCATGTTGGTGTCTTAAAGACTAATCGTTGATGCATCATAGAACGATGGTTTTGAGAGATTGTATTTCTAGGAACTTACCTTGGCCCAGTCTTTCTCCATGCCCTTTAGGCGGAGGATCGCATCTACGCGCTTGATGCTCAAGTTAAACCTTTTTGCCAACCGACGGACACTGTATTCACTATTATTCCTGGAGAATAGCTGCCACATAACCTCGCATTGACGATCAGATATCGGTGGAGGTGGTTTAAAGGAGGGGTTCATGGGGAATGGCTAAATGTAAACCACGAATGGGGTGGTAAGCACAGAATTGCTGCTTCAAAGACGGAATACTTAACCACATCCCCACCAAGCCAGCTTCTTGGTCTGGCATACCTATACTGGTGACCTATTTGCTGCAAAAAATGTCGATAACTTCTTGGTGTCTCACCACCTTCCTCTGCCATCGGTTCAGCAGCTACGTTGCCAAAGCTTTCAGATCCTACGGCCTCATCAGTCGGGGCCGCCTCGCTGGCATGTCTGGAAGCAGATGCGGCAATCGATCGACGAAAAATGGCAGTCGAAGTACTCGTCACAGAACGAGCTGAAAAGCGAGAACATAACCCCAAGGCAGCCGCTAGACGATGCATTTGAGTAGAAACTGGTAACTATTTTAGAAGAAAACAAGTCATCACCTGATCGTGAAGAACAACTCCATTACGTAATACTATCAAGCCTTTTCGATGGACCCACAACTTTTTACACTTTTACGTTGTTTTTATGCTCTTGTACCGACCAAGGAGCTAAAATTTCCAGAGGGCATATCTCTTGGCCGGCTGAATGACTTTTTCTTGACTGAAATCCTACTGAGTTCTCACTTTCAAAGCTATCCACCATCTTACCAGTACCAGAAGGGATACTGGAAATGGGTTTTGCAGAATCTTGAATGTCTAGTATCGGAAGATGTGAGTTAGGATTATCAGCCCATTAACCCGCCTGTATAGGATGTTAGGATGACGATATTGACTCCCGGATTTATGGACATTACCTTGGGCTGATATCGTGTTCTGAGCCGTAAGACACGTTCTCCATCAGTGCTTTTAACAACATTCACCATCTCAGGCTCCAGTACACAACCTGGGAGATTCTTTTCCACAGAAACACCTCCGTCTTGTTCCTTTGTCACTTATTTCTGGCGCCCATATGAAATGTTTAACAAGTCCGCTTGGAAACAAAAACTCGTAGATGTGCCAAGATACTCTAAAGCGACCCTTTCAGAAAATCGTACTACCATAGAGAAAGGAACAACAGGCCTGCGAACATGGCTCGCAAGCTTCGTTCTTGCACAATATCTCATATCACACCCAAGTATGTTCTTGTCAGTGGCTTTTTCACATATATGGCTTAAAAGGAAACCATTTTTAAAGCCCTCGTTGTGTCAAAGAGTATTCTCGAGCTTGGTTCTGGAATCGGCTTTCTTGGAATTATTGTCGGTACTCTGCAACTAGGGAAAGGCCCCGGTCAATCAGGTTCCTTGTGGTTAACAGATGTCAGTGATGAAGTACTCCAACGGTGTCGAGAAAACTTGAGCTTGCCGTGCAGTACGTTGCATTTCTTTGATTGATTCCTATTGTGATCGTTGCTGTTAAGATTCGTTGTCATTGCATCCGGCACTTCACTATTTAAAGCTTGACTGGTTCGATTCCATCACCGCCAATGGCTTGAATTCGTCGTTCGCTACACTCATACACGAAAAGGTTGACCCGGACCTCATAATCGGTGCCGATATAGTGAGTTGGAAAGTCGAGAATACACTTCTGGTCATACAATGAAGTAAATTATCGCCAGGTATTCGATCCATCCCTCATTCCTTGTTTGGTCAGCACGATCAAGTTGAGCCTGCAGCGACGTGCGAAGTGTGCTTTAATTGCCTTGGCAGTGAGAAACGAACTAACACTGTCCCGCTTTCTGACGCATTTGCAAGGTAACTCTTAACTCTGCCGGCTCATAGAACAAACCTTTCCGTTTTCCTTCTAACATTTTTTTCAGAATCTTCCCTCCGCGTAGAAGATGTTGCTTTAACCACCACGCAGACATTCATCTATCAAAATGTAGAAACGGATGGCGACAAAGGAACTGTAAAAATATTCTGCATTACGATTTGAGTGGTAAATAGTACAAGATATATGTAAATACAAATTCCGGATAGATGAGAAGCAGGAATTAACTTTGAGTCTTAATCGTGCCACAAGCCCCGCAACTCCAGAATTCATAAGGGTTCAAGAGTGTGCATTCTGAACAAAGCCAGTCTGAAAGAGGCACTATCTTGGAACGATCTAGGAGGTGTGTGGTAGACGATGAAGGCTTTGGTAAAGGTGTTTGTTTCATGGAAAACTTATCAGTTTTGGGTCGCGGGGAATCACATACTTCGCATTGCGGAGCATTTGGGGTATTAATTAGAGTGCATGAAGGACAGGACCACTCCTACAAATGTAGACATCAGGGAAATTCCTTCAGGATATTTAGTGATCGAACCATACCTTCAGCTTGCTTCCTTGTTTAGCTTGCGAACCTCCACCCGAGCGTGGATGGTCATCTCCAACAATTATAACATCCGAATCAAAATCAAACTCCATTTCGTCGATAACCCTGCTCTCAACGCTTGCCCTGGCCGCCTTCTCGGCCTCCCGCTGAGCAAGCGCGCCAGAGCCACAAGATCTTTCGTCTCCAGCCCGTTGTTCTGCAGCCTTTTCAAAACAAAATTAGGTTTGTTATCGGTGATGATAATTTCGGGAAATTTCAATTACTCTTGCTGCCATTTCTCTTGGCGACAACCCATAATTTCGACCTGCTCCGCCCAGACGATTACCTGCATTGCCCAGTATATGCAAATTCTGTCTACGTTTTTCTGCAGCTTCCAATGCCTTGGTGCGTGACAGATGATGTGGAACGTTGTGTGATTTTCCTCCAAGGCGGCGGCCTTCAGAATAGAAGCCTTCGCCTGCATATCCGGATCCCCTCGAGGCATCGTATTCGTCCTGCAGACCAGCGAGAAATTTGTAGAATTTATCGTCATGCGGACCATGGATATTGTGAGTCAGCTATGAATAATTCCATGCATTTAGACCAGTCACAGTGCTAAGGGGATTTTCCTCACTTCGTGAAGAAGCGTTCCAACTACATCTTCTTGATTGAAAAACGCATCCGGAGAGTTGGGATATCTTAGTCTTACGAGAATTTGCTGGCCCATATTAACATCTGAATATTAATAAGATAAAATCTGGGCTCAAGACAGAGGCAGAAATGCTTACTAAGTCCTGAAGCAGAGCAAAAAGAAATGAACGATCAGTAAATGCTTGAGGCATGAACGAGGGTGGCACACCAAGCAGACTGGGATTATCTGGGTAAAATTCTGCGAGCACTGGCAAGACCCAGCCATGCTTGCGCATGATAGGCTTGACTAGGGAAGCCGTCTTCTTAAGCAATTCCAGGGCAGTATCCGCCCTGGGCATGTCCTTGAGATGCGTGAAAGACTGCACCCAAACGTCCGGCATTGTAGATAGAGGATGCGAGAACAAATTAGTGCTCTTTATACTAGATGTTCGTATCGGTGAAAGAGTTTGAATGGGCGCTTGCGTAACCCATCTGAGTTCCATATGTGGTAAATGACAAACGCGACGCGTAATGTCAGGGGTTGAACGGTTGAACTGATTTAAAAGCAGAATTTAGAATGTACACATATCTTGGTCTTCTGTATTTAGCGTATTCAAGAAGATGTTTTGGCGCTGATGCGTCTCAATGGAGTCACCATCCACCTCCGCCTCTGTGTTGCTTGCTCAGACATTAGCCCATCCAACATATCCTTATCCGCAGTGGGTACTGTAACAACCCTGACATTCCTTGCAGGATCAGGCGCATCGTCTGCCTGGGCTTCCTCTCCTCTTTCTTCTTCCACGACCTCGTCTTCATTCAAATCGATTTCCCCATTGAAGACTTGGTCGGGAAGTGCAGGGCTCAGAGGCGGACCACCAGTGAGGTAGGAAATAGGACCAAAGATGTTTGTTGCGATGAACTCAGAGGCATTGTCGATGATTGTCCGTGGCTTGCGTTTAGGGATAGCTGTGAGCAGGTACGTCTTAAGCCGCCATACGTTTGAAGGTGGTACTCCCTGTGGTGGGTAGGTTGGATCACAGCTAAATTGGACTCTTATTTCTCCTGTCTTCGAGTCGTACGAGAATTTCGGGAGTGGATGAGCGTATTCGTTAGGAAAAGGGTGTGAAATTGGCCGTCTATGCCTTATAACGAGTCGATCATCTGTTCATGGAAGGCAGGTAAATGTTTAATGGACTGAGGAGTGTTGTGAGGAGACGCGCCTTCAACATCTATAGCGTGACCTGCAGACCTCGAGCAAAGCGCACCTGAGGTGTCAATAAAGAATACCTAGTTTCCAGATGTTGTTATTAGGCGCCCATTCTGCCACCGCATTCCCCACCTGGTTGTTAGTACCTGGATCTCTAAACCCTATAATACGATAGGTCAACTCTGTTCAGTACTTGAGTGCGATTTGTCCTTACTTTCAACTATAGACTTTTCTTTTTCCGGAAATAGGATGATCTCTGTTCCGTCTTCAATCTCATCCATGCATACATCGAACACTTTGCCCGTAGCAAACGACTTGATAACGAAGTATCCGACGGGGAAACCCGATGTATCGATTTCGGTAGCTTCAGCCATTATGATTATGACGGACAGAGATGTAAACCAAACACAGCCTTAAGCCATTTTTGGGCTTTGTATATACGGGAAGTAGCTGAGATACTCTGACTTCAAAACTATACCGAGGTAAGTTGGTATCAATGTTAAACGTATCGAAAGGGTGAACTTGAGAGATATCGCATTCCTATTCGCTCACCAGATGACGACCAGAAGTAGGATTAGGAAAGAGATCAATAGTAGAAAAAACAGTAAACACTACAGAGTTGTACAAGGGATAGAGCAATGAATCTGAAGAGTAGAATAACACCAGGATACCTTCTTGTGCTGATTTACTCAGCAACGACGAGACCTCCCATCGCTCTCTGCATTTGTTCGATGCCATTAGCGGATGAAAGGGCTCCACTTCCACTCACAATCCGGGGTCCAAGTCCAGGATGCCTGACACCAAGCGCAGCACCAAGCATCCGTTTTCCAGGGTCGCCAATTCTAGGCGCAGACGACACCTCAAGTTGCTGTGTCTGGTGCAGACTCGAAGTCAAGATTGCGGGATCTGACGTAAGAATATTCGCGCTGGTCGCTGACTCGCCTAAAGACGAGTTAATGAGCGCATTCAAGGTCGGATGAGAGGGCAGACTGGGTAGTGTAGGGGAGGGTTCTCGATCGACCTGACGTTCAGGGATGGAAACGTGTTGGCCGCTTGGAGAAGACGCATGTCCGTTACGGTGGATGTTGTTCGGATTAGCAATTGAGCCAGAGTTGCTGCGAGTGTTGGGAAATACGGAGACGGATGCAGCCCGAGGATGATGCGAGCGAGAAGCACTGGGGTGATGATGCCCCCTCAAATTAACTGTCTGAATAACAGCCTGCGCATCCGGTCCATCATACGGCCTGATGGTTGCTGAAACCCCTGAAGCTGATGTCAGGGAAGGCGGTGGGAAGGCAAGTGTGTTGAGATAAGCGCGCTTTGCTGTAAAAATGGAGATTTAGCAATTTAGAAATGTAATACGAACAAGAGAAGATTTTAAAAATTGCATGTATTATATGCAAAAAGACTTACCAACCGTTGCGTCTTGGAAGACAATGAGAAGACTGGTATCATCCCTCCATTTAATCCTGAAACCACCCGAAACGTTGTCATAATCTGCAAAGGCGGTTTGGATGTCCTTTGTCTTCAATTCCTTCGGGAAACCAGTGAGGAATAGGATACGGGTAACGCAGGCAGAAAGACCAGAAAGAGCAGCGGCCATGGTTGCAAAGGATGGTGGTCGTTGATCAGGGGAATGAAGAGTGAAAGACTTTGTTTAAAGTGTTCTAACTAATTGTGAATAGAGAAAAGCGAGTGAAGTGACTGGACAAAAAATTGGTATTACAGCGACCTGATGAGATGGCCGGGCTCGGAAGTGCAGCCTCTGAAACCACTAATGTCACAGATGTCACGCTTATTCTCACGCCAAGAACAGATAAAATTGCGGCTACACGGTACAGTGACAAATGAAAATGATCACAGCTTATCATAGTACGTATCCAGAGCAGGAATCTCTGGCTTAAGACCCTTGCGTGTGCGGATCTTGGTCACCAAATCCTCCATCTTGCTGCCCTTCTCGAGCGGCGCTATCATTTGAGTTAGCATGAGCAAGAAGACTAATCTTAATTAGACTTACAGCCATTCATGATCTCCCAGTGATCAAAGACAGACTGTGGGAACGCCTGTCCTGCGGTGTGCGAGCGTAACTCACCGTTAAACCCGAATGACTCGGCGACTGGAAGATAGGCTTTCACAGTAAACATGGGGGTACCTGGCCGCTGCTCTTCGCTGAATACTTGTCCACGGCGTTTATTCAGACAACTGTAGATGCCGCCGATGGCATTTTCGGGGCATTGAATTTCGACTATACGCCGATCAGAAACAAAGCAGGTATATTCCAGAAAACACATACCAAGATAGACAGGTTCTTGAAGAGTCGGCTCTGCAAGCAGGCAGGCAGCATAAGTAGCACGACGCATAGTAGGAATTATTTGGCCTCCACCACGGTGAATAGCATCAGCGTGTAGCTAACGAAGTTGTAGTCCCACAATCTAAGTAAGAAGATCAAGGCAACTTACCGTGACATCAAGGACATTGACACGAACACCACGCATGTTCTCTTCGCAAGTTACTCCCTCCTTGGTAGCCCACTGGAAGGCAGCAACACAGGAATCCTTGATCTCACTGAGGTACTGAACACCCTTCGTCACATCAACCAACAAGTTGGGACCTGTAGTCTCGGGACCGAAGCACCAGATCTTTCTGGCGTCTGTGACATCCCAGCCGTATTCGTCTGCAAGAATACGAGCACGAGCCTTAAAATCGTCACGAGAGCTGATCTTTCCGGCTTCAATGGCTTTTGTGAGATCTTCATCGACTGGCAAGGCTTTCACAAAGAGACGGTTGTGCTTATTCTGTGACTTGGACAGAGCAACGATTGAGGACTCAGCCTTGACGGTTTCACGATAGGGCACGACTGGGTCAGAAATCTTGAGGGGGACTCCAGCGTGGTCCTCTTCGAGATCCTGTCACGAATCAATAAAAGCACTACAAAAGAACTGTAAAATAGGAATACCTTCAAGCAGATTTCCAAGTGCAATTCACCGGCACCAGCGACGATGTGCTCACCAGTCTCAGATATCCAAGCCTGAACACATGGATCAGACTTGGAGAGACGTTTGAGACCTTCAACAAGCTTGGGCAGATCTGCGGCATTCTTGACTTCTACAGCGACTTGGACGACAGGGGAGACGGAGAATCTCATGACCCTCATATTATGAGCGGTTTCTGAGGTGGTAAGAGTACCACTTTTCAACAAAAATTGATCGATACCAACGAGACCAATGATGTTTCCGGCAGGGCAATCTTCAATAGGCTCAACGTAACGACCCATCATGAGTACGGTACGTTGGATGGATTTGACAAAAAGGTCGTCTTTCTTGCCAGGAATATAGTTGGGACCTTGAATACGGATCTTGGGACCAGCCTTGACAGTTCCGGAGAACACACGACCGAATGCGTAGAAACGTCCCTTATCGGACGTTGGCACCATTTTAGAGACGTAAAGAACAAGAGGACCCTTGGGATCGCAATCGCGGATACCAATAGCAGACTCGTCGTCCATAGGACCTTCGTAGAGTGTCTCTACACGGTAGCGTTGGGCAGTAGCGGGCGAAGGGAGGTTAATGACAATCATCTCCAAAAGAGAGTCGCCAGCGGGCAAGAACTTTCGCATGATGACCTTGAGGAGGGCTTTGCCCTCAAGATCGCGCTCTTCAGAAGCAAGTTTGACGTCGAGCTTTTCAAGCATCGGGCCAATAGCATCTTTCTTAAAGTTCATGACCGCATCAAAAATCTTAAAGATGGGGTCGAGGACGAACATGTTGAAAGCGCGCTCAAGGGGTTTGCCGTCAGTCACAATGGAACTGGTTGTCCATTTGCGGGTCGCCGGATTGAAGAAATTGTCACCCCAAAGCCTAGCCATCATCTTTTCCTTGTCGACACCGAACTTCTTCCCATATCTACTGGCAAATTGACGAAGCGAGAAGGCCCACCCATGGAGACCGGAACCGAAGGCCACAGTCCCCTTATCAGGATAAACCTGGACATCACCGAGCGCAACGTCGTGATACGTTGAAACGATGACGTTGACGTTCTCAATGGTTCGTTGGAAGGATTGGTAGAGGGACTCCTTATCAACTTGGAGTTCAAGAAGGGCACGATCAACCTTGTTGATGATAACAACAGGTTTGATGCGCTCAGCGAGGGCCTGTCGAAGTACGGTTTCAGTTTGCACGCAAACACCTTCAACGCAATCGACGACAACAAGGGCACCATCGGTGACACGAAGAGCAGCAGTAACTTCTGAAGAGAAGTCGACATGTCCTGGAGAGTCGATCAGGTTAATCAAGAACTCATTTCCTACACGCGGTTAGAAAAAACAGTGCTGGACAAAAGAAAGAAGAACTGACCATCTGTCTTCTGCTTGATAGCAGGGAGACTTTCTTTATCAACCTCGAAATACATAGAGATACCAGTCGATTTGATGGTGATACCACGTTCTTTTTCGTCTTCTCTCGTATCTGTAAATCGCACTTCACCGGCTTTTGCTGAGGCAATGATACCGGCTTTAGAGACAAGAGAGTCCGTCAATGTCGATTTGCCGTGGTCAACTATAGGATCGCAAATCAGACACCAGAAGTTTAGGCGATTGAGACTTCACTGACCATGCGCAATAACACTCATGTTACGGATGTTGTTCGGCCGGTCCATCAACTGACGGAGTTGGTCTAAGGGGAAAGTAAAAATATTGTTCGTCAAAAACGACAGACCCAATTATCTGAGTGTACTTGCCTACTGTGAAGTTACTGGAGAGGATTATTAAGATGAGTCTTTTGAAAATGTAATGATAGTAATGATAACATACACCATGGTGAACCTGTTAAAGTGGATAGATTGGAAAATGCAAGTATCTGAGGGTTTGTATACAAACTCGCTTTGTGGATTGCTTTTGAGAACAGCGGGTGCGCTGTTGACACGGATAAGGTTTTCGAAAATCTTGTCTTATCGATCACCCCTTATTCAGGGTAGGTCAATGCCTGTGACTCCTAATCCATTGGCACGTGCATATATCACTTATGAGAAAAGGACCCGACTTGCAAACAAATCACCACTGGACGATCCCTTTGAAAGATACATAGAAGAATCTGTTCAGAAATCGAACGAAGGCAAAACCGGATTCATTCAGCCTCTAGATTTATCCGCAAAGTTATCATATGGGACCTATTTTGCTTACGAGGCCAAGTCAGGAGAAACGTCACGGACGTCTTGAAATGAGCACGATCCTGGTGTCCGAAAGTGTTGACTTCAGGCCACATGGGGCTGCATATTTTGGAGAAGCAGTTGACATTGAATACATGAACATTTTGGAATTTGTGGCGACCGAGTTTGTATCATCTGTGTTCACGAACACATGTTTCAGAGCCTGTGGATCGCCGCAGCGCGCAGCAATTCAAACACTGCCACATCGCATAGCCCATCATGGGTCCTGAACGGAGAAGGTAAATGGGTAGCGTACTGATAAGTAGAATGTCTCAAAGTTGGTAGCGTGAGAAATTCAGTTCTGACAGTCGCCATTTTTGCTCCCCAACGTTCAACTCATCCAGCGCTACCATGCCTCCAAGAGGAAACGAAGGCTTTGATTTTACCCCCATCCTAACGCATTATCTTTTTCTCTTTACATCACTCCTCGCATTGGTAGGTTTTAATTGCTGTTCATTGATTTAATTCTCACTACTGTGTTTCAAGGCTGGATGGTTCACTGCGTTCATTTCACTATGTATCATCACTGCTCAAGGCGCGTCGATCGTTTAACTTCGCTAGAGTTTACTCATCATATACCCTAATTACTAGGTGCCAGTAAGTTCGGTGGTATTTCTGGATTGAATTCCCTGTGGTTCGCCATTTTCCTACAACTATTCATCATTCTCGGTGTCCTGTACACCCTTGCAACCGACTCGATAGCCATGCATCGCTTCCAAATATCGGTCTTTGGTGCAGTTGCTATTGTATTTGCAGTACAAGGTGTTACTGCTGGCCTTTTTATCCCCCTTGCTTCTTTCAACGCCATGGGCGCTGGTTGGTTGATTCTCACAATTGTCGACATACTCTGGGTCCTCTACTTCACTTCAGAAGAGGACTCACTCGCTCTTCACATCTTTAACATGCTGGGAACGGGCGGTCTCACTCCTCCATCACGTCGTCGCAGAACGCGTTCATCAATGCACATGCAAGCTGGTAACGGATATCCAACCAACTATGCCTCTGGTGGTATCGGCTCTCACGATTACGACGGTAAAGCCGCAAGCGGAACCTTTGCAAGTCCCAAGCCTGCCAGTCTCCGAAATCAGACCAGCTTTGGTGGTAGTTTTAACGATAATCTGATGGCGCTTGGAGCTACTGGTGGGGCGGGAAGCATAAACAATCAAAGTCTTGCCGGAGGTGCAGGGTCTGCCGTTGGCAACGACAACGGACCAAGTTCGCCACTTATGTCGGGCGTTGGTGCAGGAAACTCTTCAGCTTCAGCCACTAACATTGACACTGTTGCACAACCTGAAACTTATTCATACAAAGCTAAGGCTATGTACGCCTGTAAGCAGAACCTTTGTTTCTATTGTCTTCATTGTTAATCAATCGATTTATCCAGACACCGCAAATCCTGACGATCCCAATGAAATTTCATTCACGAAAGGCGAGATTCTCGATATTGTGGATAAATCAGGGAAGTGGTGGCAAGGAAGGAAGGCTGATGGAACAACAGGAAGTGCGTACTTTTTTTCCGTCTTTGCTTTCTTGCTCACATAAATCACTACCCTTTCTATAGTCGCACCATCGAATTATTTGCAACCAATATAATTTGAAATGAAAACATAATTGCGCTGCAAATTATTTTACGCGGCGTCTGTCCAATCTCAGAAATTTATCGTGTATAAATTCATGATACCTGCCATCAGCCTAAACGAATAATACCCTCGCTCATGACTACGCACTGCCTTTTGACCTTTCTGCAATTTTTTTTTTTACTTTTTGTAGGTACCCTTAGCTTAAAACTGACACTCGAACCCTATTACTCTTTGATTGAGGAATGAGGTCAGCTGTTGTAGCCACCATGCATGTTGTATTTACCTATTTATTCACATTGCTTTTCATCACGTCTGATAAGCAATTATCTTAAGTGGTTATTGGGTTGACTGATCCTCTTTCGAGTTTTGTTAACCTTGCACACAGGTCGCACTCATTGGTCTGTTACAATCCGAAATCGATTTGCGACATGTGGATTCAGTCTCCATTCTACCAGCATAAAGGAGTTGCTCTACAGCAGAAAACTGCTTTAGTACTGCGCCGAAAGTTTTAAAGTTACACTGAACAAAGTTACATGTGAACACTTTGAACAAAAAAAAGACGATTGGACAAAGGAAGGACGAGAATGCCCACCAAGAAATTCAGTCTCTGCATACTGCTTTCTCCAAATCCAACTGTATTTACCTTCGTCTAGCACCTCCACCCCCACTCCCGAGTACAACGAGTTTATTTGCTCTCTTTCTGCGACCAGTGCCACCGTTTCGTTGCTCCAGTTCATGCCACGCAATGTCAAGGTCCCACTCATCTTCTTCAGATGGTTTAGGTGATCTTGACATCGCTGCTGTAGCAGGAGCAGACGAGTGCAATGCAGTCGCAAAGCTACGCATCCCCCATGCACCAGAGACAGCCGGAACTCTACCCGGAGAGGCTGAAGCTGCGGGTGGCGAGGGCGGGGATAGCAGATTCGCACCTTCTAACGCAGTAAAATCTTCCTTAGCTGAGTGCTCGTCTGCGATCACTGCATTCTCCGACCTCGTCCACCCAGAGGAGCTCGCCTCCAGCCTCTCCTTCTCCCTCTCTTCTGCAAGTGCTTTAACCCGCGCCTTCTCTTCCTTCCTCTCCTTCTCCCTTCTTCTCCCCGTACGCATCCTCAACGCTCCCTCAAAATTCTTTACCCCTGAACCCACAACACCCACCAAATCAGTCTCAAGGAATGCCACATCAGCACCCTCGGGCATGTGCGCGAGATATTTGCATCGTTTCCGCAGATCATCGTTCACGGTACTTTCAGAAACAAACTCAACCCGAACGGTGATAGTATCAGGGAAAGAGGAGTAGCTGTGGAAGTGGGCAAGAAGAATCCGGATGTCAAGGGGATGCAGGAAGAAAGGAAGACCAGAGGCAGCTTGATAGAAATAATAGGTAGAAGTAGAGGGTGGTGGTGGATTGAGATTTCGCCTTTGGCGTGGTTGATTGCGTGATTGAGATCGAGACGTATCTGACCGTGACACAGGCAGCACGCTATTTTCAGAACGCAATGCAAGGAAATCACGAAGAGCCTCCGGGTTGCTTCCGGAGGAATGACTTGCCTCCAAATTCATCCTTTGAACGCGTGAAGTAAATCTTTCTGTGATCTCTTGCTGATCACGGCGCGCCTTCTCTATCTCTTCCTTGAGAATGGGAGTTTCTAAAGCAGAAATATTTGCCATCTGTTCCCCGACTTTTCTGCTAGCAGCATCAATGAACATGACGCCAAGTGCATCATTGATCGATTGCAATGTTCGCCTTTCAGATGCAAGCCCGTCTAGGTCTCGAGTTAGATCGGATATAAGATAGGTTGGCGTAGCAAGCATGAACTTGGCAAAGTTATACACGTCTGGCAGAAAATGGAACGGCGTTTGATGTGGAAGCAGAAGATCTGATGGCCAGGTATGTGATCGAGGCAAAGCAAGGGTCGTCATTTGCGGACGTTGTATAAGTCGCATTTTCAAAGAAGCACCTGCAACAGGGATTGTTTCGAAAGCGGTGTCCAACACTGACGACGGAGAGGCAGCATCCGGTCCGTCAATTCCATCAGACCATCTAACGCTTTTGAGCTGTCGTTCGTTTACCGAATCAAAACAGATGGGGCACCGAGCCCATTTGTTATCGGATACACTCAAGTAGTGCAGAATGCACGGATAGCAGAATACCTAAAGCTGAATTAGTGACGGATATCAGACAAAGAGGTCAAGACTGACATGTCCGCACTTGGTCATTCTAGGGGCAATTGGAGGCGATAAACATATTGGACATGTTATGGAACCACCTCGTGAAGAAAGCTCGGTGTTCGTGGCGGATGACAGCGCCGATGGTTGAGGTACGATAACCTGGAGAATATCATTCCATTGGAAAAAACTAAATGGATGGGGTGAAATGATAAGTACGCAAGAAAACCAAACGGCAAAGTCAAAACCAACATGTCAGGATCTGCAAAGTGAACGGTATAATCGCCCGTCGGATTTACGACAAATCGATACTGGGAATTTACAAACCCTGTGTGTTAAAACGTCGATTATAAACCTACAGATAATACAGAGAATTAAATACTTACGTTCCTTATTCCAAGCACCTTGGCCTGTGATCGGCTTCTTACTCCTCCGGGGCAAGCTAGTAATGGGCCTCTGCTGCCTGGGAGGCAGGGTGAAGTTGAGGAGCTCGTTCACGTCGAAAGCTTGATTTGAGGGCATCTTTGATTTGGAATTGACCCTGACAGAGCCAGAAATGCTGGTCATTTATGCTGAAAGCTATCTGGTCGACACAGTCTGTGAGACTGCCAGTGGATATGGCCTCCACTGGGCTTGAAGTACTTAGCGCAATGAACGCAGTTGTGACTCGAATGTCCAATCACGTGAGTGGAAACCGCGATCTTTCTGGCGCTGACCAGTCCCGTTTAAACTTATAAAATGGTAAGACTTCCCCCTCTCCTTCAAGAAAATACCAGGCAGGCCCTTGGATAAGTCGTTGTCATGAAGTCGCTCTTGTTTTCATCACTTTTCGTATTGGTTCACGGCATGTGTTGTCCATTGACCCAGCGCTTAACGGATACTCATGCATGGCTTTAGGAGATCCCAACGACTGGGTTTCTGTCAGGTACCTAGTTGCAAATGGCCAAAATGCGGGTCGCGTAGCAGGTTCTCTATCCGAAGCAAGGGCGACAATCATCCGTTATGCGGATAAGTACGCGAGTGACGGTCCTTGGAGTGAGCAGCAATTTACCCACCTGGAAATTTTAACTCAAATAGGATGGCCTAGGCATTGTCAACACAGAAGACGTCTTGCCGCCTAGCAATGACTTTCACGATTATCTGAGCTTGGCTCCATAGTAGGTACCCCTAGAGATTGCGGTCTCTTTCTCTTTGACAAAGCATTTTATAGTCACTGGCCTGATTGTAATTGGTGCCCTGCTGGTAAAACACACCTTGTTCATACGATAGACGGCTCGAATAACGACACTACCAATGCACAAGTGTCTCAATCCTCGACAATTTCTCCGTACTCCTCGTACAGTCCTGATGACCCCTACCAATATTTTGCGCGACGTCCGGACAGGTCTAGATCCTATCAGAAGCGCCAAGTTGACACCCTAAATTCGCCTTCGACTCAATTGGGCGTATTACCCACATCAATCCCTACCCTTCCGTTGATCCAAATTCCATCATCTTTCTTGTTGAATCCGGCGGTCCCGGTGGCGACGACCCCTGCAGAAAGTCCTACACGTGGGCCTGCACAAGCAGCAGCAAAAACTTCTAAGTCGACGTGCACACCTTCTCCCACGAAACCTATTGCTCCTAGTGCAAGTACGTTAATGTCCCGTCTACCAAGTCGCGTAGTTACTGATCGAATGTGCAGCATGGACAACCTGCCGTTACGTCGTCCGGGATGGGCAAGTTAACCCCGACGTGAGGACGCTTCGTGGTCCTGGTGCGATCAACTCAGTTTCGGAGGCCGTGTGGTTAAATGCGGCAGCATACATCTTTCAAAAGCAGGCGACGTACTCTAGGAACGTTGTTAATTTCATAGATACTTTCTTCTTGAAGGACACAACCAAAATGAATCCCAACGTCAAATTTGGTCAGATAGTTCGTGGACCCGGAAAAGAGGGTAGTGAAGGGACATTTACAGGAATCCTTGACTTGCGAGGAATGGTGAAGATCGCGAATGCAATAGGTGTCATGAAAGCCGCGCACAGTCCGGATTGGAGTTCAGATGTGGCCAGTGCTATGACCAGCTGGTCTGGGAAATATGATGACTGGCTGGTGAACAGCGATATTGGTCGCATGGCCGCTTCTCGTCCAAAGTAATACTATTTCTCAACCTTTCAAACAGTTTCTCAACGTTTTCTTTTAGCAATCACGTCACTTTTTACGTCTCTCAGGTGGCAGCCATAGCGATGCTAAGGGATGACAACACTGGTGCAATCAATGCGCTTCAGCACTTTTTCGCGACCCACTTTCTTGATCAATTAGCAGCTTCTGGGGAACAGCCATTCGAGGCTATCCGAACTCGCCCCCTCCATTATCGCGCCTTTAACTTGGAGGCTTTGATAGTAAGAAGTCCATCGAACACAAAATACGTATTCTAAATTTTCCCCCCTGAAAAATAGACGATAGCGAAAATGGGAGACGAGCTCGGCATGGACTTCTGGACGACGAAGTCAAAGTATGGGGCAACTATACAAACAGCGCTTGACTTCCTCATGCGTCAAGATCCCAAAGGCGAAGATATCAGCCAGATTTTCCCGCATGTTGCGGCCATCGGAGCGGCATATGGTGACACAAGTGGGAAATATGCTGCGTTTCTGAAGAACCACGACCCCAACTATCAGTCAAAGACCTATTGGTTCTACGACCAACCTGAAGCGTTCTTGAATGCACCTCGCTCCCGCTCCAAGCGGTCGGTGATTTGGACACGGGATGATGCGCCCGCTCCTCCTCTGCCGTCCAAAAGCACAGCTCCCGTTCCAGACTCTATACCTTTTGAGTGTCCAGCCGTTTTTGACGATGTGGTGGAAGTGGAAATTGATGACGGGATTTATGTGACTTGTGATCAGCTACGACCCTTCTACCTAGACAATCAGACTGCGAATACCCCACCCGTTGGCGCGTAGAATAGATCTGTGTACTAGAAGCAGGTGTATTTATAAGGAAGCTGCTTTCACAAACAGATGACAACAACTTGAACAGCGTCTCACCGCTTTTGTCAGGGCAGTGTCATCCTTCTACTTCGATACCATGGCAGATACTGCATCAGGCTCCACAGATAAGGCAATTCAGGTTAAGCTGGTCTTACTTGGTGGGTACACTTACACAATTTTTGACCCACTTTGAAGACTTATTACTGAACAATACTCCAATCATCTCCAGGCGAGGCTGCGGTGGGCAAATCGTCAATTGTGCTTCGATTCGTACGGACTTCTTTTTGTGCAGCATCCTAATCTTTCGCTCGAAATGACCTTCATTTTATCTTTCTCTAGGTCTCGAATGAATTCCAACCAAACAAAGAGCCTACTATTGGGGCTGCTTTTCTAACACAAAAATGCCGTCTTGAGGACCGTGTTCTTAGATACGAAATTTGGGATACGGCAGGACAAGAGCGTTTCCACTCGCTTGCGGTGAGTCCCTGCTGTATCTGACGTATTCTCGGAGCGTATCTCACCTTCTATCTCATTAAGCCGATGTACTATCGCAATGCTCAGGCTGCAGTCGTCGTTTATGATGTCACCAAAGCGAGTAGCTTGGAGAAAGCGAAGTCATGGGTTAAAGAACTGCAACGTCAGGCCAACCCCAATATTGTCATCGCCCTCGCCGGCAACAAGGTCGACCTCGTCCAGCCGTCTGCATCTTCATCCTCAAGCGTCTCGGCTGCAGATTCAGAGGACGAAGCGGATGATGCGACTGCTACTCCTGAAGAAACATTAGGCGCAACAGGAGAATCTGAAAGTTTAAGACAAGTATCTACAGAGGAGGCCCAAGCTTATGCCGCAGAGAGTGGGCTCTTGTTCTTTGAAACGAGTGCAAAGACTGGAGAAGGTGTCGTAGAGATTTTTACCGAAATTGGTGAGTATCACAATAAACCAAGTTATCGATTATTTACTGAATATTCTTTCCTTACAGCTAAGAAGATCCCTATCGAACATATTTTGGCCTCGACTCGTAACTCAGTTCGCCCAGGTGCAAATGGTAGCAGAGGTGAAGCATCACAGCAGAGGGGTGTAAACCTCGACGAGGGTGCCAACAAGGCGAAGGATGCTTGCAATTGTTGAAGCTGTACATATTATTTGCCTTGTCCTTTCCTTGTGGACGTTTTCCTCATACATTATGTTTTTTATGCCTTCTCCACGGTGCTCACTTTTTATCCCTATCTTCTGAACCCTGTTTGGGGGACAATGTTTCTCTAAATATATCAATTAGAATTGCGGATTGTTCAAGACCATGATTGAATGTTGTCACTCCGACTTCAATACAATAACATACAACTTAATCAGTCAACATACGGAGGTGGTCTCGTTACCTGATCATTTTCGCCAATACGTCGACCGTCTGAAGTAAGGTAGGGAGGAGGTGCAGTACTCTGTGGAGATGCTGCCGCTTGAGGTGCCAGTACGGGTGATCCATTTACTGGCAGCGACACTTCTATATATGGCAAAGGCGGACCGTCTGCTGGAGGCGATGATGACTGTCGTACGATTGCACTCGGAGGCGACCTGAAATCAGAATCAATCGAAGGAGGAGGGTCGGAAGGGTCGTCCATTGCAGGAGGCGGAGGTGGAGGAATTTGTTCCTGCGAGTGCAGAACGTCGTCGTGCTGATCCAAGACCAAACTCAGTGTTTCTATCGTCACATGGTTGGGTTGGTCAGTCAATGCAGTCAAATCAGTATCTCTTGAGGCCATTTCCAAGGTCGGGGGTGGTGTCGAGCTTCGTTGCATGTCTTCTGAATGTCCATCAAACTGTTGTTCAGAAGGGAACCCAAATACAACTCCTTCACCCGGTATCAAAATTTGTGCTGGAACATCCTGCATGAGGTGGCTGGAGTCTGGAAGGATGATTTCTCTTTCTGACTCTTGGAAAGTCGGTAGGCAAGAGGAAGAAGCTTCAACAGCTGACGGGAAAAATGGAGGAGGCGCGTCACGCTCTTCGAAAGGGGGAGGAGCCCCATGTGAGTGCATACTGGGCCCAGCCTCGCCTTCTGAATAGTGAGGGATGTGTGGATCAGCTTCTTCTGCCCGAACAGTTCTGGCAGGCGGACGGTCGTGCTTCTTTTGGTACGCATCATCCAGAGCACGAGAGACTTCTGGAAGCGATGCATGAGGAGGAAGAATAGTGACAGGAATGGCCATAGTTGAGACTCGTTCAGTTTGATTGGTAGTGTCAACGAAAGAAACATGAACCTTGAGGAGAAAAGAGACTGAATGCAGTAGGGTGGATTGTGTGATCAGGGCAGTGTCAATATCACTTTCCATTCGTTCCAGATTTGAACGGGAATCCGACGGAGAACTGGACGAATATTGATGCAAAATGAAGCGCAATCGTATAGGACGAGTGAAATGAAATCTGCAAGAAGCACCAGAGCGTGCAATCACTGCACGATAAGAAGAACCGAGGAAAAGTGGTGAAAGAGGCATCTTTGAGGACGAAGAAGAGTCGTCGAAACGGTTTGATGGATCCAGCAAAGAGCTTGTGTGCGGTAAGTCCACATCGTCCAAACCGAGGTCGCTGTCGGTGTCATCTCCACCATCCTCCAGATGTTCTCTTTTCACTTTGATGACCCGGATGAGCTCTGCCCGAACATTTCGGAGACGTAAACCACGATCGACAACAGTCTCTCGCGAAGGAGGTGGGACGGTAGCATACAACGGAATTGGCTCCCCTGAAGTAAATATATTACGAGGAAGTTGGACATCCACTTGAGTGGGATACTCCAGGGAATGTGTTTCAGGAGAGACAGGTATGACGATTGAATGGGACGTAAACCTCCGTGTATAGACCATCAAACTCTTGGAGATGGGCATCGCAGTTTCGTCCAAGGGATGCAACGTCGTGCACAATGTATGCGCCAGCGCCGAATGAGGGGTTTGGATGGACTGAGGAGTGTCCGGAGACAGCGGGATAGAAAAGGGAATTGAGGATGGGAGTGCATTTACCCCCGACTCCCTCGTCCATAAATCAAGCTCATAAAATGCGAGCTCTATATCATTTTCGTAAGCTGACTCAAAAGAACGTAACGAGATTGTCCTGGTCATGCCGTCAAGCAAACTCAAACGTCAAGGCATAATATCGAAATACTTACAAGCGCGACCAACGAGAGACGTCAACGTCTTTTATCTGAATTTCTCCTTCGATAGCCGCTCGCTCTCCTTCGGCACCTAGGAAACCCTTCTGAAAGTTAACGGCATCGACAGTTGGGATGATGAGAATCTGAGGTTCTAACGGATCAAGGCATGTCAATTCACTGCCAAGATTATTATCGTCAGGATCCTGCTGGGAATAAATAGGTGGAGGAATGTTATCGGACATGATGGGCTACAAGTTGCCGATGTAGAACATCCGGGGAGACATGCATATGGTCATTTGTGACTATCAGCACGTGGGATTTTAAGTCAAAGCAAAAGGGACAAATGCAAGAGAACTACCAACACACATGATAAAATACACATACTGCACAAAAGATCCAACAAATTAGGGTACCGATTATGGACAGTCAATCCGCACTAGGCTGTCAAGCTCGTTGAAGAAGACTTCGTCTGTAAAAACATCCCGCATCATAAGCATCTCCCAAGCCACATCTCTATTTGCTCCCAGTAGTCCCGTGCCTTTTTCAGAGGAATTATCATCGCCATCCGAAAAGCCCATTCCGAATTGAAGTGCCGGCAATGCTGGTTCGGCGGCGTCCACCTTTTCTTCGGCCTTGTCCAACAGTTTCATTGCTTCCACAGCTCGTCGGGCTGGAATGTAAAAGGCCCCACGTCCATCGTGATTCGGTACTAGGAGAACCCTTCGTGCCATCCTCAGCAAAACGCTCTTTATCCCCAGCACCCTATCTGCCTTGATTTTCTGCTTTAGTTCATAAGGTGACATGAAAATGAGGGAGTAGATGGCCATGATGGTCTTTTCAACATAACTTGACCAATACTCCCGCTGCATAAGTAAAAAGTCAGCGTCGACCATGGGAACGCGGTGAACGAGATTTGTTAGTAGCTGCCAGAGCATAGCTTGCGGGACAGCTCTTGTTAGTAACTGCCGATTTGCGTCGGTTTGGCTGAATCGGGTGAATACTTCAAGCGCCATGTCTGGAAGTATTGGAGGTCGTAGATTTGAAGTGGGAGGAACGCCTGCTAGTTGGACGCTAGCCAAAGGGGGGACAGACTCTGAGGGATCTACAAGGTAAGATGCAATTAATTCAAATATTCGTCGTCCAATCCGGAGCGTAATAGGAAGGGAAGAGTTTTTGGACAGATTGATTAGGCCAGATAAACTGAGAAAAATGATTATTGTTTCGCGACGGATCAGAAGAAGGTCGGCCAATGTTAGATTTTTTGAAGCCGGGATGGGTTTACCATCCACTTGTTCCATTGTACATAGACGCAATAGCCTGTCTGCTAGGGTTGGAAATGAGGCCAGGAATTCCATATTATCGGGAATGATGGAAAGGTTGCGGATAATGGCGACAACAGAGATGATGATGTTTCCTGGTCGTGGCATAGGTCCAAGCGACGGGTCCTTAGAGCCTTGGTGAAATTCCAGAGAAGCAAAAGGTCGGCTCTCTGTATCCTGCACGAGGCCTAGCAATTCCCGATTGGTGTAAATCCCCTCGCTTTTTTCTGTAAAATCTAGTTCAAAATTCTTCTCAGGGCCTCCGAATGCCACTTCCTCTACGAGATCCAACACATCGTCCAGCAAGTCCGGGCAATTAGAAATAGGGAATCCAGAGCCAGGTGACTGAGCACGCATTGTTGACAACACAGTAAAAGTGGTCAGTGCGTATGACAACTCGATTGCAAGACGTGATCGCAGTGACATGGAGAGGTGCTCCGTATCGACAACACCCCATTCGTTTATATCGCGAAGGGGCCGTCGCGACATTTGAACCGTCCATTCTGCATCGATGGCATGGACATCTCGTCCTCCATATACATCGACTTCGCGCGCTAATGGTATGTATTCAATTTTTCGACGAGTAGGCTGTTGCCGAGGACGACTGGAAGATACGTTTGCCGGAGGTTGTGGTTCTGCGCTAGTTGAGCCATTCTTTGTGGTATCCATCTGTGAGAAACGTGAACAGAATTATCATCTTTGTTATTATATACATACGGGATGTCCGTCTGGGGGATCTGGCAAAAAATCGATATGATGACTGTACGAAAGTCAATAACACTGACCTGTTTTTTGGCGCACTCTCTTTGTGTCCACACCATCACTATCGTGTTTCCGTTTGATCCCTTGGGTGTCCTGATCCAAAAGATTAGTGTCGACAGTTTGGGGGAAGGTGTCTAAATCGGAAGGTGTTATAGAACTGTGCGAGTCACTGGAGGTAAGTGGTGGTCTTTGTTGATTTCCCATTTGCATAAACTGGCCCATGCCATTTGTTGAGGGCATGGATTGAGGTGTGACGCCATTTGAACTCATGGGACGCATTCCTGTTTGTTGGAGGTTAGGCATACCCACGTTCTGACGAGGAAGTCCGGAAGAAGCGGCAAATTGCTGCTCGACTAGAGACCCTTGACTTTGGGACATGTGTAACTTCTTGTGTTGGTCTTGCATGTTTTTCTTGTACATTTGTTCGAAGGGATTTAGAAAGGCCAAGTAATGGTCGCGTAGCAGCTTAGCCACAGATGTTGGTGTATTGGTCTGCGGATCAATATACTCTTCGGGTAAACCGAAGTGAGGAAGAATTGCTGGCCATGCTTTCGCAATGTCGATCTACATCCATGTCAACAGATGGATTAAATGATGCTGATGAAAACGTACAGCTGGTAGTCCCCCTTGTTGCATAATCATACCCCAGAGCTTAAATATGTTTACGTCCTTGTTTGCTAGTCGAAAGTGACCAACCTCGCTCCCCGGTTCGATGAACGCCCACTGCGTGTTATTTGGGTCAAAGCCGGGAACGGATAGACCAGTCAAAAAAGGAGGAAGAGGTTGTCCGCGTTTCGCAAAAGTACTCGCGAGACTCTGCTGAAAACTCTGCTCTCGAATCTTAACTGCGTCCTTCATACCTGGAACGGAACGTGGTATGTTGGGTTGTGACATTGCCGGGTCGAGGAAGGAGGCGGACGGAGGAACGGAAGGGTTCTGGGATAGTCCGAAATTATTTGATATTGGGAAATTTGCATGGCCATTAGCAGAATTGGATAGCAGGTCGTGGCTTCCGGAGGGGTAGCTGTGAGAGTTGGAACCTACAAAAGGGCCCGAATTTGTTCCGACAGAAAGAGGAGACGGAGAGGGACGAGAATTTTGGGACATTCTTGCCTGATTAGCGGCTGCTAAAGTAGCCATTTGCTTGGCAACCTGCGGAGAATCGATGAATGAGGACGACGGATCGAGGGTGCCTGTCATGAAGTTTGGGAAAGTTGGTTGCGTGGGCTGTTGCTGTTGCTGTTGGAGGTGCCGTGATTGCTGGCCATTCTGAGGACTAAAAGATGGAAATAAGAAATAAGAAAATAAATAAGCAGATATTCAGAGAGAAAGAGATCCCTACACCATGGTCAGTTACACTTGACTGTCAAAGTCGAGGGTTGACTGCAACAGCAGAACACAACACAGCTCTGTACCCCTTTCCAAACATTTGCCAAACTCAATCTCGTCCTATTCAGTTCCTCTACAACCATAACATGGTATTAAACAATCTTTATTAACACATCCTACCCCGTCTTGGTGACAATCCTGCTTATCCAGGAAAAATTCGCGTGGCACGATGACCGTCACGGGTTGTAACATACTTCAGAAGATCACAACTTCATTCCTACCACATGTCTGAAATCGACGACATCTTTGCGTCTAAAGGTAATGCCAAAGTTGTGTCTGTTCATTCCCATGGTCCCTCTTCTTCCTCCTTAATTTCATCGTCGAAAAAGGAGAAGAAGAAAAGGAAGAAGCAAAAGTCTGCAGCTGATGTCAAAGCACCCGTAAATTCACAAGAGAAGGTTTCCTCTTCAAAAAAACGCCGCCTTCCAGAAACTGTTATTGACACCTCTAATCACCTACATTCTCCACCGAAACGCCATAAAACGGTTGTCGGAAATAAGTCCAAGGCCAGCAAAGTCGGGGATGCTAACAACGTTGACAATCCAGAGGATGTCGCAATCTTCAACGACTCGAGAGGGACCAGCAGTCGTAAATTATCTACTCTCTTCCGTATTATTATGCCCATTGACCATTGAGTTCTCAATAGGGAAAAAGACAGAAGAAGGTTGGCTTGTGTACAAGGAAGACGAACTCGGCATAAATCATCAAGGCGGTGGTAAGCTCTGCAAATTTTTTTGATTTTTTGGTTGCTTTTCAGAGCTCTTTCAAACTAGACACCCCGCTGTGCCCCTTTGATTGCGATTGTTGTAAGTTTTTGACAATTTCAATTCTTTTTGTTTTTGCTGACCATGCCAGGCTTTTAAACCAATCGATCATCTGTACATGGCTCTTTCGAAGCCTCTCCCATCACATCACAAGATGTTGGAGGTCAATATGTAGCCAATAGGAACTTTCTCCATCCACTTCGTCGCTCTTCCTACGTCTATGGTTTCGAAGCGGTTTCGATAAAAATTTTGGAGAAGACATCTATGACATTATGCACTGGTTTTTTTTTTTTGCCCATTCCATTGTCCAAACAGAATAGAATAAATAACATCTGATCAATCTTCATCTTCATCGTCATAGTCCACCAAGCCTTTCTTCTCTAGCTCTGTCCCAAATGGATCCGTCGCTGTTTCAGTGTCAGCAGCCTTTTTGCGTCGCTTCTGGGCAACGATTCGTTCGTCTTCCGATTTCTTTGCAAGATAAGCTTTGGTCCCGACAACTTTCTCAGGATTTTTGCATAGTCTTAAGCGTCTGTCAACCTCGCGTACGGCATCAACACTAGGGGGTTGACCTTCAGATGTGATGATAGCTTTAATGTCATTAACGATTTTATTGAGACTGTCAGCCTGAACTGGATCGGAAACTTTTGTGGTCATCCATTGAGATTCGAGATCAGGGTTTGCGAGCGAAAAAGCGGCGAGAGCAATTTGAGATGGTGCATAGATCAACTCGACATCGGTCAAGCGAGAAGCGCGAATATGATTCAGTGCAGCATCATAATGGCCCATCTCCAATGGTTCCGCGACACCCGGGATGTCCTTACAACGATGAAATTAGGTCACCGTAAACGTTCATAGAAAATATGCTAATGCGTACCTGGATATCGAGCCAGATACCCCACAAAGCTCTGTGAGCGTGCCACACAGCGAATTCGAAATTCAAGCTTTGTGCCACAAGGAACTCAAGGTCAAGAACATCTTTCGTCGTTGTCTTGGGAATATGGTTCGTGTAAATTTCCAATGATATCGGATTGTTTGTTGTTTTCGTGGCAAGGAATAACGCTGTCAACCTGCCAAATTTCAATTCTTTGAAAACCAAGGCAATGTATATAAATAACCGCATACATTACATTCTTAGGATGCCAGTCCATAACGGTATTTTTGAGATAGAACCGCTTGAGATAGGTGACAGCAGTAGCCTCCACTTCCTCCGGAAATCGAAAGAGCCCACATAGTTGCGTGATTTTCGTGATGTACAATTTGACAAGTAGTGTTTCCTCTTCGGCATTCAGGAAAGCCACATTTTGAGAAGAGCCTGGCTATGTCTGGACGTCAAGCGAGGGGAATGAGGAGAAGCCTAAGCTGGAGCACCTCATCGTTCTCAAACGTGCTTCGAATCGCCGAGACAGCAGCCTCGTTTAAGATTGTACGGGTATGAACAAGTTGTTCAACAGAGTATCTCCAATTCTTAAATTGAGTACCGCCTTCGTACAAAGGGACTTTCTGTTCAGAAGGAGGAGCAGCGTCGGTCGCGGCCATTGCGAGCAGAAAAGTAACACCGCCGCCGACAAATCATCATTAACTAGATTTGGATTAGACCGGACGCATCAATAGAAACATACAAACACAAATAACGCGTAAAATACACTGCGAATATAAATTGGAGTGCGGGGCTTCGTTCATTCGCACCCCAAACCTTGCTTTCTCTCCTACATAATACCTCCAGCATGCCTTCCAAACGCAAGTCCGACGCTATTATCCTCGACTCAATGGACACCAATGCGCATGCCTCTGGCAGCGTGGAACCTCTTCCCAAGAAGGCACGCGTCTCGGCAAAGTCCAAAGCGTCAGACTCGGACTCCCGCGACAGCTCCGATAAACCCCAGCATTGGAAAGATATTCAGCTGGAGGGTGAAGATACGGTATGACTTTTAAACGTGTTTGCTGTAGTCACCATCTAACATTGGTCTGCAGGACAGTGTTCCAGTCTAGTGCGTAACCGCAGGCCTTTGGTCATTGGTCATTGCAGATGTATAACTACATTCTTAGTGATGATTGTGCTGAAATTCGCCGAAAGATTAGACTCTTGCAGAAGACACCGGGGTGGAAAGTGAGTGTCACCAATGTCCCATGCCCTATATTCTGTTTTATGTACATAGATCACGCATTGGCTTGAGGATATTGGAGGAATTAACAGCAATTCCTTCCAGCGTTTCAGTATGTGATTATAGTGTACAATTCAGCCGCATACATTGACATTATCGCATTAGTGGCCGCCAAGACCAAGAACGACGGCGCCGCAAATGGCACTTATTATGCTGCGTGAGTTTTATTCTTAAAGATGTCTTGCGTTACATTCAATCGCAACTTTTAAGCTATGTCTTCTTCGAGAAAGTCAGAGTCTTAGAGGGAAAAAAGAAAACCGCAAAACGTACTAAGAATGAAATAATGCATCCAAACGGTTTTCCGCTCGAGAACCCACGCAAACATGTATGGGTTTTTGGTCGTTAACGTTTTTACTATAGAACCTTTTTGGTACTTCCTGCCTACATAGTATTTTTTAATCTTTCTCCTGGTTCTTTTCCCAAAGAGTGATCCACTCTATTATTCGTGCTATATTGGATTCGAGGTCGTTCATGGTCTCGCTTTGAAGTTCGACAACAATCTCCGACGCGTATGATGAGCGCGCTTCCTCGAGTACGACTTGCATAATTTCTGCTTCATTGTTTTCTTGAATCTTCTTCAATGGATATTCTCTGAGAAATTCTTGTGAGTCGGAAAGTCTTTGAAAAGAGGACTTGTCAACCGTTTCTCGAGACGCTCCCAGAGTTTTGTATGATTGCATTGGAGGACCACCACAAGATCGGCCCAACGCTCTGGAAAGGGTTCGCATGTATGCCAATCAAGGATCACTCCTCCATCGGCGACGATAACCTCCAGTTCGTCCACTAGCTGTTGATAATATCAGTTGAAAAACATTAAATCTTAAATGACATGCATACCCTATCTTCATCCACCATATAACTCTGCCATTCTTCACTGTACTCCTCATAAAGATCATTCTCTTTGACATACTCGCCGACGTTGATATATTTCAAAGGAACCGGCGACTGGCTGGCAAGGAGTTCAGCATGGGTAGATTTTCCGGTTCCCGGTGTGCCCGTAATGATGATAACAGGTCCTTTGGCCATCGGGAGCAAGAGGAAAAAAAAATTACGTAATAATCATCAGATTTTTTATAGCTGAGTTCTACCGGACCCGTTCCGATGGACGTCGACGAGAACGACGAAATCGTTTCAGTTCTTCCCATTCACTACTCTGATGTGTTGGCACCTAATATTCATATCCACCAATTCCCTCTGTTGACCAGGCCGCTTCAAGTTCCTCCGACGGCAGCAGCGAGCGGCAAACATATGAAGGCGCGCGTCAAGGCGAATACTCAAAGGTTCGAAATCCATGTGCCGGCTGATACACGGCCGGAGGTTCGTAACATAGAAAGGTCAAAACAGTTAGGAGAAGCTCGTCTGGAAGATGACAAGGACAAGCATCAAGAAAGCAAGAATAAATTGCGAGAGGATGAAGAACCTCGGCTTTCTGAAATCCGTCTGAGGAGCGAAGAGATCGTCCAAAAGGGCGCACACGTGTTGGGCATAATCAGAAATGGTTTGTTCAATCCCAAAAATTTCTCCCTATCGAATCTTACATGCCATGTAGGGAAGCTCCACCTGCATCCAATAAGTGAAATGCATCAGTTGCGCCCGAGCTTGACCTATCTTGACATCCTGTCGCGCAAAAACAAACGATTGCGTGGGGGTGAATCAGACTCCGAATCCGACGATGGACCACCTCCTGACCCAGATGAGGCCGCTGCTCCGCCCAAGAAGGAGAAGAAGTCGACTAGTGAGGTTAAGGAGGTACATGTCACCGCTCGGAAAGCAGACGACTCTGGTGCCCTTGGTCAAGGCGGAATGTCTGCAGTTCGAAGAGAAATGCTTCATATCATCCGTGCTGAAGAGGAGGATAAATGGGAGAACTTTGCATTTTGTGATGCTACGGTTTGTCTTCTCTTTCTTGTTGTACCAAAGACATAACCCTCATTCCTTAAAATAGACAGAACAGTCATCTACCGCTATCGAGTCGTTGCTCTCGCAAAACGATGAACCTCTGGATTGTACCACCAACCTTGCTACTTTCTTGACGTCCATAAAAGGTCTTTGAACCTCCCTGTAGATTAGACGCTTGATGAACTTGTCAAATTTTGACGGCGTCTTTGCTTCGTGTGACTCGGTGACAGTTTATCTTATATGCGCGTCCTTCGAGCTTGTCCCCCCCTTCATACATGGATTATTCCAGTGATACTGAGTCTGATTCCTCTAAGCCAACCACCCGAGAATATGCTTATCCTACCAAGCAAACGAATTCTGAGCGTGACTGGGAGGATTTTTCTCCTCGGGACATCCGGAAAGCTATTCATGTAGTCAATGAACGGGACGCTGCATCTGTTCTTGAGGTATACATATCATAATTTCGACATGATTTGGTTACTGAGGCCTCTTTCAGGATACATCATATTTTGTTGCTGTTCAAGAGTCATCTGCTGTCCTCCTTCATTTCCTCAATCTCGCTCCGCAGCTTATAAAGACGCGTCATGTTCCCCAGGTCATTGATCTTTTTACTGAGCTTGGTGCATGCAAAGTTGCCTTTGGCTAGATTCTTGAAGCTGATAGACTCCCACAAGGACATTCGTCCTTTCTGCAGCGTCTCTTTAAGATCAGAAAATACTTCCGTCTTGTTGCACACCAAGAACAAGGTTCAGATCCGCACTCTACAGCCTTAACTTGCGTAGATGTCGTTTTGGCCAAGATAAGTTTGTTGGCGATGCCGCTCGCTGTTGGTCCGGCGATATATGATTCCGACCGCGTGGAAGGGGCGGAATGGATTCAGCTAAGGAGGGATAACGATATTGTTCGTGCCGCCACCCAACTTCCAGGTAAACACAATATATTCGCATTTTACAATTGGCTCATGAGTTGTCCTTCTCTTTTCCGGCAGACAGCTGGATGGCTATTGATACATTCATTTCTTCGAATAATGTTTCTCCGGCTGCACGACGTGTAGCGATGTCACTTGCTTTTATAGCGTACGTTATGGTGCGCCAAATAGATCCCGCTGAAACCAGGTACTGTGCTTTACATCCTTCATTGTGACTCAATATCTATCTTCCTCTTCCTTTAGTCCTCTGCCTCCTCAATTTTTGCAGTCCTTATACACCGCCATCAATCAAACGGCCTGTATTGCAGCATCTCCTTCTACGCTGCACTTCTCACTTCTCGAGAAGGTCCAATTGGCTATGCTTGTCTCTTTATTTGCCGTGAGTTACTTGTTCGTTGAAATCAATATGTCTTTAATCAAGGACTAGAGTGTTCATACAAAAGTTGATTGTGGTGCCTTAGGTTATACATCCCAATTACGACCAGAAGGCTTTGGACATATTTTGGAACTCATTCAGGGCATCGTTTCCGAGAAAGACTCGTCTTTTCGTGTTTTAGAGAATGTTGACCCAGCTCAGTGTATCCTTTTACGATGGGGAAACGTTGTGCCGTGGAGCTGGTCTGTTTGGAATGATCAACGAGTTGCAAATACAGAATGTCTGCGCTCTGTGGTACGCATGCTTTGAATCTAAACCATGATCAAAGCCTCTATTTATTTTTTTAGACAGCAACATGGCTCTTCCTGCTCAACAAACCCCTTTATGGTGAAAGACACAGAGACCTAGTGGATAGAATGTTCCGAGTTGATCTTAAAAGTACTCTCCTCTCCGACGCACCTTCATCCAGTCTTATGATCCTCGTAAGCATGTCTATCGTCACATATGATAGTCCTGATGAATCTCGTTAGCAATTGCTTCAAGAAATATTCAATCACAAATATTCTGAGGCTCTTCCAGGCTATATGACCACTACAATCCTTGCTAAACTATGTTGGGCAGCTGTCCAGTTCTTGGAAGCCCATGTAGTTCACCCAAGCCCGCAGTTCGAGGGCCAAATTCCTGAAATTTGCAAATTGCTAGTCTCCTTGTTTCCTGCCGTTGAACTCCATTATCCAGAAGATAACCTTGGTGCGATACAATCGAGCTATCGAGCGTTAACGTCTGATCACTCACCAGTCAGGGCATTGATCGTTGAAGCGCTGGTCCTGGCTCCTTCAAATATAATTTCCTCGACTTTAGGGAAGGTCTTCCAGAACAAGGAAGCACAATTCATATCGAAGTTGGACTCTGGCAAGTCGCCAAGGACAAATTCTCTTGTATTCATCCTGAGTGATTATATTTTAGTGATGCAAATATGTGTCAGGTGCAATGCACATGCTGCTATATGCCATGCCCCAGCCTGATCTCCTTTTCAGAGTTCTTTCCGAAGAAAGAGCTGGTGATAAGGATTATAGAAGCGGCGGAATCGATCTTGCCAAATGCTTACTCGACTTTGCAAGCATTCTCTCATTTCGCTTGCCGCAAGAAGACTCTGGATTGCAAGGCGTAGTCTCCTCCTTTCTACGCCAAGTTGCTGAGATTTTGATGCAAGAAGGACGGTTAAATACATTTCCTTTGAGGTCTTTTCTGATCGCACTTTCTGCATTGCGGAATCGGAAAACTGCCCTGAAGACCAGCGACGAGAGTATTTGTCTATTTATAATGAATCCGTTAGGATGCGATCTTTGTACTATCGGTATTTCTCCGTTTTATCATCGGCGTGATTTAATTCTAACGCCTACAACTCCTTAGCTGCCTTTGCACAATATCTGCTGAGCACCTCCGATCTCCGCCGTGATTCACTCTTGCGGCATGAAATATGGAGATACCTGCTTGGCGTGCTGACAAAAATTGTTGAACGAAGTTTTCCGGAAGAAGAGCCTGTCGCGTTGCTGGTTGCACCTAACATCTGTTACGCGTTGAATTCAGTACTATCGACTTCAAATGAGCAAACTCGTAACGTCATTGATAAGCCACTGTTTCCCTCCCGCTGACGGAATATAGGTAAACGTTTATCATCGACACCATGGGCTCTGTCTATGCGCCTTTCGCTGCAAGACTTGTTGAAGAATGACCCAATTACCGATTTGTACTTGAAAGCACTTCATGAAAGACTCCGAATAGTGGGCCAAATCTTGCTAAAAGAGGTCTGTGTGGGCATTACTTCTCTGCTACTTATTATATGCTAATAATAATAAAAGCTGTTTCATGGAGCATCAACAGGGTTTGACGATACATCTCCGCAGGGTTCCAGAAAAATGAGCTCTAATTCTTCAAAAGGAGTCCTAAGTAAATTGCCTCGGCTTGTCTATTACCACGACTATTATGAATCAGGCTTAATACCAGTCTATGACTAGTAGTGTTTCTCTGTTTCTTCAAAGGAAGATGCACCTCGAATTCGGGTTCTTTTCTAACGTTGCTTGCTTAACACTTGCACCGTAAGTTTGGAAATTTGGCAACTGTACTTTCTGTAACTTAACTTCATTAATTTTGTTCATTCTCAGGTAGTACTCAGTCTAGCTTGGACGCAACGTTCAAAAGATTATAATACCGTTTTCACAAGACAAATGGTAAGATAATGGTATCAAACTCGAGATTAGATCACAAAGCCGAGAATTGCCATTTGAGTCACCACTCCACGCAGGACCTAGAGGTGAGGGATATTCCGTAGCAAGCTCATAACCACGAATGACAGAATAACCCACCTCCGCCCTCTGCTGGGCATTGAGTTCATTGTAAGCGGCGAGGACAGCTTTACCTTTGGCATCTCGCACAGCTCCTAGTCCACTTCCTATCACCCCACCGGCCACGAGTCCGGGGAAATTAGCAACGATGAACCCAAGGCCACCGCCAAAGACGGAACCTAACAATGTCCACATGGGCGCATGTCGCTCAATTTCTGGCCTCAATAGCTAAAATATCAAAGGTATCAATGCCCCGCTGAAATATGACCTTTGACAGCGCAGCCTGGTAGTACCTCATGAAATGCGTCTGCAAAGACAATGTTTGAATTCGGCTGCTCGTCTCCCGTTCTACTAGGTGCATTGTTTGCATGGGTGTCGAGTAGGATGTCATATTCTCTGCGACGGTTCGAATCTGACAAAATATAGTATGCATCTGCTACCACCTAGCAAACCGTAATCAGGTATAGAATCAAGAAGTCATGGGATATCAAATGCACCTGGAACTGCTTAGTAGCCATTTCAGGCGTTGCACCATCGGCTAGTGTATCCTATGGAGTATTGTAAATAATAGTAGAATTATAGAACTATCCCGAGAGCTGTGTGCTTGCCTTAGCGATTTGACCCTATACGCCTGCAGAATTTCTTCCTGTGTTGCGTTTCTAGAGGTCTGCAACGTCTCATAATAATCAGGAATCTGCGACATGGTGTCAAGACTCAGGAAGACAGCAGGCGCCCATCGGTCGACCACTACCATCAAACACACCGCAAGCCACCCCGTAAGTTGCAATACAACACAGACTCCAGAATTTGCTGTCAGGATTACTATCGTCGACTGAGCCATTGCTGGTTCATTTTACACAACCTGTCATGGTGTTAGCGTAGGTGTTTCCATTGGCAATATTCCGTATTCCTGCGACGGTCTGACCCATTAGTGAGCCGTATTGAAATGGCGTAAATGCAAAAAGACAACCGTATTTCTGTCATACAACAATCATATAATATTGTTCTACAAATGTCGCGAGATTGCCCATAGGTATAAAACTATTCAGGAATCAGAGGATAAACTTGAAGAGCGGAGAATCACAAAGCCGAGCCGAGAACTTTCATTGCCAATGCACGCAGTATCTAAAGGTAGGATTTAGTCATTCTGTACGCTCAAGCACAAATGAGAAGTAACCCACCTCCGCCTTCTGCGGGGCACCGAGGTCGTTGAAGACAGCAGCGACAGATTTGCCTTTGGCATCTCGTATGGCTCCAAGTCTATTCCCTGCCACCGCACCCATCATGAGTCCAGGGAAATTAGCAATGATGAACCCAAGGCCGGCACCACAGACAGAACCCAACCACGACCACCAGTGCGTTTGTCGCTCGACTTCTGGTTTCAATAGCTAAAATATCAAAATTATCAAAAGCCGGCTCGAACATAGTCTTGAGAAATAGCGCACGTCGTCAAATACGTCTGCAAAGACATGGTCGGCATCTGGCCGCTCATCTCCAGTTGCACTCTCTGTGCTTGTTTTTCCTCCAAACATCTTACTAAAGAACCCACTGGATGTATTTGGGTCCGTTGACTTGTCTGCACGAGTCTCGTATAAGATGTCGTATTCTCTGCGACGTTTCGGATCGGACAAAACATAGTATGCATCTGCTACCGCCTAGGAAACACAATAAGGGATCGGACGAAGATATTTCAGGTGTATTGAACGCACTTGGAAACGCTCAGTAGCTCTTCTTGTCTCCTCAGGCGTTGCATTGGCCAATCGGTCTGGATGGGTCCTGCGGAGCACATATTGTAATTAGATTTCGACAAGTATTTTGAGACAGTATGCTTGCTTTAGTGATTCCTTCCTGTAAGCCTGTCGAATTTCTTCCTTTGTTGCATTTTTGGAGGTATGCAATATTTTATAATAATCAGGAAACTGCGACATAGTTGTAAGGAGGAAGTGGGAAAGGTGACGTCACTGGAACCGCCATTTGTGTCTAACAAGATTCAACTACTACAAGGGCGAAAGCGATAGCATAAGAAAATACCGACTATTGGGTCTCAAACTACAATGGAAATGTGACTTGCACAAATCGAATTAAACCTAAGCATGAAGAGAGACGAAACTTCAGAATGGCAGTTATGGCCTACGACAAAGGGCTTAACACAGAAAACTAGTACGAGATCTGCTGCAAGAAACTGGACATTTAGCGCAACAACCACCTTAGACGACGGATCCATGAGTTTGTCCCGTCATTTGCTTGATGAGAAACATTCCCCGACCCTCATCAATACTGATAGCACTTCTCATACCGATTACGCTCTTGGGACGTGGTCGGATACCTGATCTTGCCGTACCGAGCTGCTTTGTAGGGCTGATACTTCGCGTCGGACTCAAACCTCCACCTGTGAGCTGTCTGAAAATGCTTTCACCACCTCCCATACCGGTGAACTGCCGTGCAATGGTTGTGGTACCCGTAAAATGCGGTGTTATCTTGTTTGTCGTCTCAGCGGAAGAAAGGATGGGAGATGATCGAGTTGGTGAGGTTTGAGGAGATCCTCCAATCCCAGTCAGTAACTATCGGATCGTCAAACGTACGTGTTGAGGTCAAATAATTATCACCTACCAAGCACTCCCTACACCAAATACCACCTTCTCCGTCGCTTTTCGCCGCACTGTCCAGTCTCTTACCGCAACCTGGTTGTCCCTTCTTCTTGTCCTCTCTTCCAAGTAGTCTCGCGGCGGTCAAGTCCTTTCTGCCACCGCAGACAAGACACGAAGCATGCCAACGTGTTCCTTGAGGACCTGGGACAACTCCACGCTCCATGAGAGACACAGCCTTCTGACACCCTGGGCAAGCTGACTGGCCGCCAAAACGCGGCATGGCAGCCTTAGGTTGGATAGTCGATAAGGGACGTTCATATCTACTCGACAGAGGTTCTGTCGAATTCTTCGTTGGTGAAACTGTCATGGGAGGGTCAAGAATATCGCGAGCTGATATTTCCAGTGGCTTGACAATGGGCATCTTTCGGATGACGTAGTGCTCCAATGGTGCGCACTACAAAATATCCATGAACCATGTTTTCGTTGTGTTTGAGTGTAAAAATCAGACATACTTGCACATGACACGGACCAACTGAAGCTAAAACAAAAGATGCCTGCCCTTTCTTAGCTTCGCCAACTGTTTTATCACAAACAGTACATTTGAAGCAATCGCTATGATATAGCTTCGGACTGTCGTTCTCATCGAGACCTGGAATCGTGACGAAATGGCCCCCTTGGCGGGAGTTAAGAATTGGTTTCTGGCATTTATTGCAGACGGATCCTGTCTTCACCGTGGCAGGAGACGAAATACTGGCCCGCGAAATTTTTGCAGCAGAAGGGTCCTTTAAGGAAGCCCTCGGAATTTCTCCGAGATCGGAGACTGTCATGTCGTTCGACCCATCGGCTTGTCGTAAGTCTGCCCTCTCTGGCGTAGAAAGACGAGGGCTACTTGCTATCGACTTGATCTGAGATTGCTGGAGTTCAGAGAAAGATCGTCGCAAAGGGGAATCGGCAGCATTTGTCGTTGTGCTGGTGTAAGAGGTCAGCCGAGGAGAGTTCGTAGACTTCGAAGGCGATTGATCATCCATCTTCGAATATCGTCTTGTATTCGAAAGTTCAAGCTGCGTGGAGACACTTCTGGTTGGTGAATCATGGGCTGAACGGCCAAGATCCACGACGGCAGGACTACTTTCGCGAGATTTTACAATCCCCAGTCGTTGTTCGAGCTCGTCAATCATAGGACTACCTTCTCTGCTCTTTCTCCCGTAACTTGAACTGAGACCTCCTGGACTGGCGAGGCTAGGACTATTATTATTGCTTATTCGGCCTTTTTTGGGCGTGACAGGGTGATCGCGCTTGAGGCAATTATCAAAGCATTCGGCGCAGGTTGGACGTCCAAATAAATCCACCATAGGGGTACTGCCAATGTTTTTAAAGCACCCAACACAGGTGAAGCATCCCTTGTGCCAGTACTTGCCGCCCGACTGAATAAAGCCGCCTTCTGCTTTCAGAGCAAGAACCGGTCGGGAACAGGAAGGGCAGTTGCCTTTGGAGCCACCGTTTGTTGTATAGCACTGACGACAGACAAAAGTTTTGCCATCAAATACTTCAGAAGGGTTGGGGTATATGGTAGCATCAGGAAGGAAAATGGCAGAGCACAGGGCGCAGGAGTGCAGTGGCAGCGTTTCCTTGGGTTGCAATACGGACCCATAAACTTTTGACAGAGATGGCTCATTAGATGATAGAGAGGGCAATATGTCAGATGTTGGGTCAGAGAACGTCGTAGAGAATTTCAAGGGCGAAGGGGGACGAGGAGACTGAGAAGTTGTTGCCAGTATATGCTCATTGATTCCTCTCGACAAAGGTCTAGAGGAGATAGAGGGCGTTGACTTCGGCCTTGGAAATTTCCGAGTAGTGACACTGGTAGGAATATTGGTAGAACTAGAACTTGTACTGGCGGAATTGGACGTAAACGATCCTGTTGTCGAGCTTGAAGTAGAAACCGATGACTGAACGAAAGAGGGAGATTTCTTTGGAGATACGTATGTCTTCGACCATCTATCTTGCGGTTGCTCTGTTTCTTTATTACCATGGTTCCATGCAATCACAGGGGCTAACAAAGGTATCAACATTGAATATTGAGGCCTCACATGTTCAAATTTGAACATACCAACAGCGGTCCCTCCACAGCGGCATCGAGCTCCAGCAACAATATCCCCACACCGTCTGCAGAATCCCATAAATGTACACTGGAGATTGGCAAGGAACAAGCGAAACTGTGTGATTGTTGGGATTCAACTTTACCCAATACTTACTGTCGCTGCAGCCTTTCAACTTCGATCACGTGCCCGCGTCATCTATTGCAACCTACTGTATCTAATTTTTTTTTCCAGACATAGGCGAATTTCGAGTTGAGGGGCACCTTTCCCACTCCCATGACTTCAGATGTTTCTTTTTCAACCTCGTTTACGAGCAGGGAAATTTCACCACAGACACCCAAAAGGAAAAGGATTAAAAAGGACAAGTTTCATTCTCCTGTTGGGTCACCCTACTTTATTCCAAACAGAAGAATTGTGCAAGTTTCCGAAACGGACAATCTCAGTGTTGATTCATTGCCCTCAAGGAGTGAATTTTCGAGCGTGTCGACTTTTCTAAATAGCCCAACTCGGAATGCATTGAATGTGGAATCCTCAGTAACTGCAGACTTTATGGAACGGCTTAGCAAACTCAAGCCTCTCCTAATACAAGGTACAAGTATTGTCGCAGTGATAACGCAAGTACATTTATTCACTTTACGAGAAATTAGAAAAAGTTGCGGACAATCCTTGGAAGGTCCTCATTGCAGTGACACTTCTCAATAAAACTACCGGAAAACTAGCGATCCCCGTTTTCTGGAAGATTGTCGATAAGTGGCCCACCCCTCTGGATCTCGCAAACGGTCTGTATTCTCGAACCAAGGTAAACATATGGTAGTTACTCATTCAATTTATAGCTCAGACAGATGAACTTGTGGCTATGATTCATCATCTCGGTACACAAAGGATTCGTGCTCGAAGGCTCATTGATCTCTCCAGAATCTATATGCGAGAACCTCCATCAATGTATGACTTGCGCACCTCAAGGGTCTCTTCCTCGCCACAGCGCAAGTCTCGCTTCTTCAAAACCTTGAACATACCGTATCCCCCTACTCCTATTTCTCACCTTCCAGGAGCAGGAACTTATGCTCTTGACTCGTATCGTATATTCTGCACCGTCCATGATAATCCTACATCAGAAGAATGGAAACTTGTCAGGCCAACTGACAAAGAACTCATTCGGTACTTGGTACGCAAGCACTTGCTTCCTTCAAAAACCTTTTGACATCAATTGTCCGTAGAGATGGAAATGGGCCTTCACGGAACATCTTGAGTGGTCCTCAAGCAAGGGTGCCACCCGTCCTGTTACACTCAAATACGTAACCACACTTATCGCGGACCTGAAAACAACGCGTTGTGATTTGAGGCAAAGCGGCGACAAACTGACCGAAACACAGGGTGTACCATAATCTTCACAGTTTGGCAGGTTCCCAATCCACCCTTCGGACCTATTTCAAGTATTAGAACATCTGCCATTCCAGGATTCAAAGACGCAAACCATCTCAGGACGCAGATCCTTAACGCTGGATGCTCCCAACAGGCGCATGGCTGTTAGGATTTCCCTTTGCAAGATCTCGATTATTTTCAAAACTCCAGCTGCGCCGTATGCCTGTTGAGAAGGTTGACTGAAATGATCGAATTTGCTGTACTATGGACACTCACACTTTGAGCATAAAGGAACGCCCGTCCGAGTCCCACCGCTCGTGCCCCTAGACAGAGGGCTTTGACAACATCTGCGTGTATGACAGTTGGCACACAAAACAAGAAAAAAAGAATATTACCAACCTGTTCCACGGCGAACACCACCTTGACGTGTGTCAGACTCAGGGCAATCAGAAGTCAACTCGTGCGTTTCGTACCATCTATGTATACTTTATGAAATTGCATTAGCAAGAGAAGGAACGCCACGAGACTGTGGCAAACCTTCTGTTTTGTCAAATACATCCGGCCTAGATTGACGAAGACGGTACAAAACTTCGATCGGAGGCAGCGAACTGCAAGAATATCAGAAGATAGAAAGGGAATGAAAATCCCGACAATTACTCACAATTCTAATTGTCGCCCTATTTCCAAAGTTATTAACATGCAAACATTATTAACACTGACGAGATTTTAACTTTACCTCCATGATTTGACAGCAAAATTCCGTCCACCCCGGCTTCAGTTGCGAGAACCGCATCCTGGAAAAGTCACTAACTTCAGACTATTGCAAAAGCTTGGGATGACGAACTTCAACGCATTGTATGCCTACGAACACAAATCAGTGAAATAAGTAAGGAAAAACGATTTTCAAACCTTTCACGACTATAGGAAGTTTCGTAATGCTTCTTAACCATGGTATTGTCTAACTCTGCGTTAGTCGAATAAAGCGTTTTCCGACGAGACTGACCTTCTGCCAAGTCATGTCCCTGTCATCATTAGCAACTAAAGCACCTGCTGTACCGAAGACATTCACTTCTTTCCTGTCGCCATTCTGCGGGAATTCAGTCGGCCCATTTTCCTCTTCTTCCAATATCCAAGGGCTACGTATATCTTTTTCGCGATTCCCCGCTACAATAGTATCTACGGTCAGGAAAATTGCCTTATATCCTAAACGTTCGACTTCACGGACGCGCTTCTCAGCAACTTCGTCGTTCCGGTGTTTGTATAACTGGAAGAAAATCGCCTGAGATGGTCCTGCAGACTCCATGATCGTATCGAGTGACAACGAGGCATTAGATGAGACCATCTGGATGATGCCCCCTTGAAAAGCACCTCTCGTGATGTTCACTTCTCCTGCAACAGACATGAGGTTTCGAAATAGAGGGTAGCAGAGGTCTAACCGTCTGGATGCCCTAATTTCGCAAGCGCCGCAGCACTTACGAAGACCGGTATGGACGTTCGAAAACCAAGGAGGGTTGTTGAAGGATCACATTTCGACACTTGACGCATGACACGTGGTTGGAAGTAGAAACGACTGAAAGCACGCGCATTTTCGGCCTTACCTGAGAGGATATATTGCATGATATCGGATAAACAAGCACGGTAAGAAACATACTGATCTCATCATCTGTAGCTGAAGAATAATATGCAAGTGCTTTATGGGATAGAACTTTCTTGGCAACATCCTATATTGCATTCAATGACAATATTTCTAAACCAACTGATGTCCATACCTCCATATCAGTCAAATTCAAAATCCTGTTCAGAGGTGGCATTTTCTTTCGCTCCTGTTCGACTCGTAGTTCATCTTTCGTCTTCTTAACCGTAACTCTGTTCAGTTTTCTGATTGAATCGTCTGACAAAGGGCCAAGGTGTTTGGAGGGAGGAAGATTCTTTTCTAAAGCATCGGGTGGGTGGATAGGAACATAAGCGGCTGTAGCATTGCGTCCAGCGTATTTTAAAATAACTTCTGCACCTCCAGGATGCTCCTAAGACTCGTTTATGCAACTCATCTTTACATAACTAGAACACTGGAAAACTTACTGACAAGAAATCAGTGACATCGTAGACCTTGTCCACAATTATAACCCAACAAGAGCTAAGAGAGAATTTTTTTTGAGACTGATGCACAACATAAGAAATATTTCGCACTTTAAAGTTTTGTGCTGTGCCACTTCAGCCAGCGTCTTTAGGGACATCTGTGATAATGTATTAGTATGTTGCTGGATAATTTTAGCCAGTCTTTCCGGCCAACGGTCCGAAGTGGAGCTAAAACCACGTGATTGCGCGTTGTTTGTATTTGCTATTACTCGAACCGCGCAGCGGAGTGCACTCCAACACAATTGTAATACTAACTACCGCAAACCACATCCGCCATCAATAATGCCCCCTCTACACACCAGGAAGTCGCTCGAAGCAATGAAGAGGGTTGATCTTCAGAGACTGTGCAAGGTGAGATCCTTTCGGATCGTTCAATGGTTGTCCTCATCTCAGGCCAAGGGATATGGTGTCAAAGCGAACCTCAAGACAGAAGATTTGATTGACCTATTACTGAGCTCACAGTAATGTTACCCATTATTTACACTGCTCAATTATTGACTTTATTTGTAGACCACCAGCTCCTCATAGAACCACAACACACCCTCAACCCACCCGCAGATCTATTTCAGTCAGACGGACAAGTCAAACTGAGTCAAAACATGCTGGGCCGAGTCGGGTATCGTCGATGATAGTGCACGACCTTGACGAAGATGAAGGTTTAAATAATGAACCAGAGGCAACAGAAGAAGTCCCAGTTGAGAAACCGCCTTCACCATCCTTAATACCAACTCGTACTCGTAAGGCTAAGGAACTGCAAACGAGGCTCGGCAAAGGAAAGCCTGTCATTGCAGGTGGAAGTGGTCCACGTGCAGTAACGGCATCATCTGGCAGCTCTAAAGGCAGGCAGACGAAGTCAAGCAGAACAATGAAGCCCCGAGAACCCACCATCGAGGAAGGTAAACATTATTCAGTACTTATATATTCCAGAACTTATGATTTCAGAACCGGAAACTTTGAGCGTACCTAAAGGTAAGAATTCTTGTGGATCGGGTGAATGTTCGAAGAATTCAATGGATCCCGATTAGCCGCAAGGCAGGGCCCACAAGAGGCGACTCAACCGTCTTCCAGCCAACCTCCTCCATCAGAAGATGTAAAAAACAACGCTTCTCCCGATCCCGCAATCCAAGGTGATGAACCAGTAAGCTACCCACTAAGGTTGGGCATATACAAATGGGCTTACACAATCTGCAGATACGCGAGTTGCTAACTCAAATATCTACTATAAAATTGGATATTGCAAGTCTGAAGGGACATATGTCAGACATATCCAAAACTCAGCAAGACATCCTAGCCGACTTTCGTAGTCTTCGCGAATTACCGTCAATAGTCGCATCATTGAAGAATGAGATTAGACGGTTACGGGATGGAAGTCACTCAGGGTCGAGGCCTTCTACCCCCAAACCCAAAGGCGGACAGTACACAATGTACGTTTCTTTTCCGATTTTTTTTTCCAACTCCCTCTAAATCAAGGCATAGTGGGTTTGGCTTTCCTTCGGTTTCTAAAAGTTCAACACTGCCGATCAGTCAGTCAAAACCACCCCTTCCTCACCCAGGCGCGTCAGAAAGCACTCTGGGGAAGCGCCATCGTGATTTAACGCCAAGTGTAACTGACGAAGGTGAAGAGGACGGAGCTTCAGACGTTGAACTCGCGAAAACCGGTAGGCGTGACAAGAAACGAGCGAAAATGCAAGGCACAGAAGATGTGACCCAGGTAGCAACTTTGAGTCGACCCTTTGATGATGAAGAGGAACCCTCTGGCACCAAAACGTCATCTGTGTTTGAAGTGTATAGAGGTTCGGAAGGCTCAGAACCCCCGCCCCCGACGGATCATCTCCCTGAAATTTTTGTGGCCGATTCTCCATCCGATTCTACTTCAAACCCTCGAGGTTCAAGAACGTCCAGTGCCGTTCCCACTAGCTCTGCCAACGCACCAGAAAATCAACCATTTAACTTTGCCTTTGCACCCATTTCTTCAACGCCACAAAATCCTATGTACATGTCCACATTTCCGTACCCTGAACCTCCGCAATCCCCTTCACCTGCTGGACCTAGTCTGCCCACGTTCTCTGCCCGTCGGCATGATGAACGAACTGATATATTCAAGGAATTTGGTTTCCCTTCACCTGTCAGGTCGATACGAAACATTGCTTCGAGCAATGATGAACGTGGTGTCAACCCAGCGGCATTGCAGGGCGTGTCCACTAAAAGAAACATTTCCAGCAATGAGGTAGCCGCTGGCCTTGGACTTATAGCTCATCGAACCTCTTCGACATCAGATCCTTCTGCTGAAGGTTCTACGGGTCGTCGAACAATGTTCGGGACGGAACTTGATGGGGATAGTCGATTTGGCGATTTCGGAGTCGAAGGTGTCGCCAGCGGCTTTTGGGTTTCAAAGTGATGTTTTATCGCTCCACATTTGCTCTTTTCTATTTCCACTCATGTCGTTGTACTTTGTATTACTGTCAATGTCAACCTCGTTACGAATAAATAACATGTTTTAATTCGATTTTGCAGCTAACAACCCTGGCTGATTACATAAACTACACCTTACATAGGGCAAAATAATAGAACAAACATTTCGGAACTCAAATACACAACAGACTTCAATTGTAAATTCTAGATAGATGGCACAAAAGAGAGGACTTCCTCATAAAGGAGTTCTTTACAACAAACAGATGTCAGCACCAGCTCGAAAATATTGAGACTCTACTCACCCTTCAATTGGTCTTTGCTCAAATCATCCTTGTGAACTTGATTGATGAAAATACTCAATGAGCACTAGCACTGTACAAAGTGAACACCAGACTTACGATCGAATTCGAAGTAAGATGGGCTGAGAGGCTGTACAGTAGGTTCATCCTCTGGATCATGCTAAGAAGCGTTGAGAATTTGGCTGTTACTTAGTCTTCAAAGGACCTACGTATGCAGAAAGATATGGATGCTCGAGGGCTTCGTCGACTGTCATACGTTTCTTGGGATCGAAAGTCTGAAAATGGTGGTCAGGAAACAGCCTGCTTTCTCAAAGACAGTCCCATAAACTCGCCAATGTCTTTGACAAGAAATCGATAGCCTCTGTAGAGGCGTGCGGGAACAAAGTTGGGAAAGGTCGCTTTTTGCGGATGGGAAGCGCACGAATGTAATCTCTTGATCTACGTGAGGTTATCGCGTAGAATTCATCAAGACTAGGGGTGCCTATGCGGAGATGTCAGCGCTAGAATCATCACTGCTGCGAAGCTGCATTACCAATGACATCCAAAATTAAATCGAGTTGATGACTATAATCACGGCCGGGGAAGATAGGTCTGCCGGTCAATAATTCCGCGAGAATGCAGCCCACGGCCCAGATATCAATCGCCTTCACATAAAATTGTAGCCACTAAGATATGTGTTATCAAAATAGTGTTACACACCTTGGTGTACATCTTAAAGGAAAGCATGATCTCAGGAGCACGGTACCACCGTGTTGCAACATATTCAGTCATCAAACCGACTTCCTTGCCCCCCGCAACACTGGTCTTTACGCTTCGTGCCAAACCAAAATCGCACACTTTCAGATCACAATTAGCGTTGAGCAAGAGGTTGGCCGGCTTGAGATCACGATGGACTATGTCAGCGCTGTGGATAGATTTGAGCGCTCGTAGAGTTTGGTAAACAAAGTACTGTAAGAATCAGGGTTATATTGATTATCTATTCGCTGTCGATAGGACCAACCTGGCAGTGATCGTCGGTGAGATGCTGCGTCCGGATGACACGGTGCAGGTCCGTCTGCATCAACTCTTGGATAACTATTGATTCCGTAAGGAAAAGAAGACTCAGCGCCGCAGGATGGAGAAAAGCGCACAGTAAATTTCTATGAATTCTTCAAGGGATGGCGGTTTGATAATATCCAAGATAGAGATGATCTTTGTCAACAGGATGAGCAGGGAAACCGAAATTAGGGTCAATGACAACGCACATTTTCGTTGACACAGGTTTCGGAGAAGAATTTCAAGAGCTTGAGCTCTCGCAAAGTTCGAAGACAGAACAAGGTATGATCGAATGGGAGGATCTTTTTAATCGCAACCTGTCGTTGGGTAGGCTTGTGGAGGGCAGCAGCAACTGTTCCATAGGCGCCTTCGCCGATAGCATGTAACAGCTGGTAGTCATCACCTTAATCGCAATAATCAGTAAAAGCTCGAAAACGATGAAAGCCCAGCCCACCTATTTCAAACTTCGGAAGAGGTTTGGGATTCTTGCGAGAGGACATAGTCTATTCGTACACCAAAAACTACCAGAAACCAGCCGGCGATATATAGAGAGGGTGAAACTTGGAAAGTAAAAGATGGGTTTCTAGGCGAACAGGATTTCCGATTGTGTCAGGACTTGATGGAAACAAGGTACAACACACTGGCCCCTGGTAGATCAATCAGATAGCACTGTTCCTTCTTCTGTCCTTTCAAAAAAATCCAGTTACATACTACCTAACACTTTTCGAATAGTAATCTGGGGTGTGCCTTGTGTGATGTAAACTTTCACTGTGTACAGCACCTGATAAAGAAGGGAATCCTGTGCTCATAATCTATTTTGAAATGGAGGCCGGACTGTATCCAACACCAGAGGATTCCGTGAAAAGTTACAAAGCAGTCAATGAAAATTCACACTTTATTATGACGGAAAAACACAAAGACAGATGGTTTTAACTATCCACTCAAAATTCACCAAGACAATTTTGTTTCATCAGGCATTTATAATAATGCTCCAAATCGTTTATCATTTGAGCGCTGAGCCAGCACATTCGCCTGACCGACACCGACGTCTCCGGAAAAACCACAAAACGAACATTTGGCGAAAGTGCTGAGTACTGCAAAGTCAATCGATACGTAAACTTTCTGACCGAAATGCATCAGTCTCTCAATCAATTGTTGAGACAAGTTGACCGGGGGGTAGAGAGGGGAAACCTATTTTCTTCCTAAAATATGTATGGCCTTGCTGTTTACAGTAAGGTTCCCCTCGTCTAAATCACCTATATACTATCGCTTACTGAGTGTTTTACCACGATTTACTGATTACTAAATTTCACCACATCGACTACAAAAATATATTGA